>OIYW01000037.1_pt1 | contig 102127 bp, 85 predicted proteins | sample 1588351 | NCBI WGS metagenome assembly OIYW01 (sample SAMN03283268) | human gut metagenome | biome: human-associated habitat; material: feces | host: Homo sapiens | place: USA | collected 2013 | reverse complement strand
GAACCTCCAGGGAGACGTGATTGCGCTGTACCGCAGCGACTACAATTACAGCACCGGTTCCTACTACGGCACGAGGCTTTCCGGCGGGCGGAGTAAGCGCAAAGGACGAACAGGGGTGCCTCAAAAGCAATTTTGGGACACCTCTGTACATAGACCGTGTTTAGCAGAAATTTTTCATTTTTTGCGTTTTGCGTCTTGACAAATTCCTGATTCCTGCTATAACAAGGAATGTTCCTGCGGGTGTAGCTCATCCGGTATAGCGCCACCTTGCCAAGGTGGAGGTAGCGAATTCGAGCCTCGTCACCCGCTCCAGTTCCCGAACGCATTTGCGTTCGGGATTTTTTATGTGTGTAAGCGAAAACGGCGGGGATCGATGCAGATGCTGTGATCGATCCTCGCCATTGTTGCTGTTGGGGGCGCGGTTACAGCAGGGAGTTTTGCAAAGACTGAAAAAATGCCTGCAGATTGGACCGGCTGATGGAGTATTGGGTGTAAATCCCCTGCTTTTCGGCCACCACAAAATTTTCGTAAAGCAGGTTGGCCATGTGGTAGGAGACGGTGGCGGGGGAGAGCTTCAGACGGTCACCAATATCCTGGCCGTAGAGAGGTTGATTTTTGAGTTCTTGAAGAATGCTGAGACGCCGGGTGTCGGAGAGTGCTTTGAGTCCACGGGAGAGACGGTTGACATCCTGACTGTATTTTTGATTCAGGGCGTGGATGGCATCAAAGAAAACTCCATAGTACAGGTAGGATGTGGACTCACTGCTCTCATATAGCGCGATGCTGCCAATGGGCACCAGGGTTGGAATCCACACGATGGGGCTCTTCTCTGGAACGAACTCCAGCAGATGCAAAATGCCGGGGTCTGGATTGGTTTGGAAGCTCTGGATTGCGCTGGGGATGCGCGACAGAAAGGGGGCTTCCATTTCGCGAAACAGCGAGGCTGCCTGCTCAATGATCTGTGCAAACTCTGCTTGGCAGGCTTCGGGGTCAGAAAAAGCCTGCAAACAGGCGTACTTGTAATGTTCGATCCTGGGATATCCTCGCAGAAAGTGCAGGAGGCCGTGCAGGTCCTCAATAGACTCCAGCTCTTCTGCAGGGCACTCCAAAATACGACTAATGAGATATCGCAGCGCCGGTAAACGGCGATCCTGCGGCAGCTGGCTAAATTGAATATGCTTCTGCTGCATGCTATAGAGGGCGAAGCCCAGAGAGGCCCAGCATCCCCGAGCGGAACCAAAGTAGAAGCGAAGGGTTTCTTCCGGGATGTTCAGATTTTGCAAAATATGAGTTTCTACTTCTAATACAGGGCTGATGATGGTTTCCACCTCAGACAACGGGATACCGTGCTTCTCGGAGAGGGAGGTTGCAATGTCTTGCACGCTGTGGATGTCGCCGGGAGGCGAAAAGTGACGCGTTAGTAGATAAATACATTCGTAGGCAGGATCAAAATGATCCTGAAATTCTATATTCATGGTCTTGCCCTCAATTCTGTGTTTTTTCTCATCATAGCACAGCCTGGCGTTTTTTGCAAGAAATGCCAAAAATATTTTTAAAATATTTGAAATATGGGAAAGTGGCAGGGTGAATCTGTATCTCTTCATAGTGAAAATGAAATTAAAATATAAGGGGGGCAGGCAAAACTGAGGCAGCCTTTCTCGGCAATATTTTGCTTCAGTTTTGTGCGGTTTTTAGGAAAATAATTGTAAAAATTTGAGAAAATAGAGGGAATTAGGGGAGATGGAAAATGGAAGCACCTCGCTGTTTTGCTAATATTTTGACGAAATTTGAATTAAGATGTTGACAGGAACTGGAAAGCTGTGCTATCATAGAAGAGCAGAGACGCAGGGCATAGTTCGAATTTTTTTGAACTATATGGCAATTACGGGACGAGAGGAGGGAAAGCGTGGATGTAGCAGTCTGCCGGCACGATGGTGGACTTGCCTGCGTAAACTCCAGCGACGGCCTTCTTGCGCTCGCGTGGACAAACCATTCCGACGAACGAAGATTGATATGACAGGGAGTGTGAAAATGAAAACAGGTAAACAAATATTGTGCTTCTTTCTGGCACTGGCCCTCATCCTTGGGCTGCTGCCCGCAACGGTTCAATCGGTTCGGGCTGTGGAGGCTGATCAGTCAGCAACGGAACCACTCGTGGACTTAAAGGCCGTGGATCACAGCGATGATGTTTACATTGCAATGGAAACGGAAGAACCCGCCCAGGTTCCAGAGGCAGACAGCAGCCAGGAGGAGAAAACACTTTACAAATTCTCCTTTTCTTTTAGTGTTCCAAACGCAAATGCCACGGTCTTTGTAGGCGATGAGGATATGGGGACCAGCTTTGAAGTGGAAGAGGGAAGCGATGTGACGTTTCGCATTGTCGCCCGGGGTTATAAGGTTGGCGTCCTTCTTTTCGGGGGGCGTCCCTTCCAACCCAATGCGGACGGTTCTTATACGGTTACGAATGTTCGCAGTAACTGTTCGTTTACAGTAATGCTGGCAAAAGCTGAGGGAGGGGAGGCAGAAGTTACCTTCCGCTGCACAAACGCGAAGGTAACAGTGGGCAATGTGGATTACACCGGCGGTACATATTCACATCCCGGTGGTAGTCTCTCGTTTACGGTAGAGGTGCCGGAAGGATATTACGTGCAGTCGGTAACAGCAACGCCTGCTCAGGATATCTTCTGCGGTTCAGAAATACGGAACCAGAAACTTGTGTATAGTGTGAACATTGAGCCAGACAACGAGGGTAAAGTTGCAATTGACATTGTGGCAGCGGAAGGAACAGAGGATACCTGGCCGCTGGAATATGTGTATAGCATAAACGGTCCCTCTATGACCTATGCAACGGTTAAGGCTTGTGACCCCACTTATGAGGGAGCGTTGGAAATCCCCAAAACGGTCATCCATAACGGTGTTCCGTTTCCTGTACAATCCATCGGGGAATGTGCATTCATGAATTGTGATACCCTGACAGAGTTGATAATGCCGGATGGTCTGCAGGTAATTGGTGAATTTGCATTTTGGGGTTGCTATAATCTGTCAGAAATTACCATACCTGCGAGAGTGACGGAAATCGCAGAGGGCACATTTATGGGATGTAGGAGCTTGGCAAAGGTCACATTCCTGGGCCGAGTGACATCAATTGGAAATGATGCCTTTTATGGTACGAGGTCACTGAAGCACATTGATTTGCCAGACAGCCTAACCTCTTTGGGAAGTGGCGCTTTTGGGCAGTCTCATCGTGATGGAGAAACAGACCGGAGCGGTGGCCTGGAGGAAATTGTACTTCCGGCAGGGCTCACGAAGATTGAAGAAGATACATTTAATAGCTGCTATGATATGCGGAGTGTACATTTTTTAGGAAAAGTAACCTCTATCGGGGATGGTGCATTTTGCTATACAAGCTCTCTGCTAGGGATCGACTTGCCGGAAAGTGTTTGTAGCATTGGAAAAAAGGCTTTTTCCGGTTCAGGGTTGCAGAAAATTCTACTCCCAAAGGATTGTGTGGATGTTGAGCCGGATGCTTTCGCCTCGTCTGCGCTGGAGGCCTTTGAGGTAGATCCTGGGAACACAGCTTTTCAGGCGGGCGAAGATGGTGTGCTGTATTCTCGGGATGGAAAACAATTGGTGCTCTATCCGTCTAGCAGGCAGGAAGCAGCCTACACAGTCCGGCCCGGGACAGTGGAGATTGGGGCATACGCATTCTATGGTGTGCGGAATCTGGAGCACATCATCCTCCCGGATAGCCTGCGGGAAATTGGTGATTACGCCTTTGCCGAACAGCCGAAATTGAAAGAAGTGGTACTGCCAGAGGGCTTGGAGGATATTTCCAGCAACAACACATTTTACCACTGCGATTCTTTGACGGAGTTGTCCCTTCCCTCGACGCTTCGAGATATCAGCGGGTCGTCTGTGTTTTCATGTATTGGAATAACAGAGTTGGTCCTACCAGATGGCTTGCAGGACATTAGTGGAGACTATATTTTTAGTTCGTGCAAAAAACTGAATAAAGTTTTATTTTCTTCTGCAATAAAAAAGATTAGTGGAAATCACATATTTAGTTTTTGTGATGCGCTTTCTTCTTTGGAACTGCCAAAAGATCTGGAATTGATTTCCGGCAGCTGGAATTTTGCATGTACTTCTATTGAGAAGTTGACTTTGCCCGTGATGTTACAGGAAATCCAAGGCGAGGATAACTTCTATGCTTGTGAAAAGCTTTCGGAGGTTGTATTGCCTGCTGGCCTGCGCATACTTGGCGATGGGAGCTTTGGGAGCTGTACATCACTGGAAAAGATTCAATTGCCGGCTTCGTTAATAAAGTTGAATTCTGGAACTTTTTCAGGATGCTCAGAACTTAAACACATAGAGATTCCGGAAAAGGTGACTAGCATTGGAAGCAGCTGCTTTGCTGGCTGCGAGAACCTGACAGAGCTGGAGCTGCCGGTGGAGCTTCAGACAATTGGAGATTCCTGTTTTGCAGGGTGTAATGGCTTGGAAGCGATCAAATTACCGGTTGGGCTGCAATCCATCGGAAGCTATGCGTTTGCTTGTACGGGAATTACGGAGCTGTCGGTTCCTCAAACCGTTACAAGCTGGGGTGATTGTCCGATTGGCGTCACGAGGGGGGACAGAGGCTACGTGTATGACACCAGTCGAACCTATGCCATATATTTTGCAGGCGACCTTCCGGAATGGGAGGGAATGTACGGATACGGACTACCGAATATGACAAATTTGTACTGCTACTTTCCCCGTGATAACACGACATGGATGGAGGACCTACGGTATTTGATGGACGGACCGGCCTTCTTCCGGATACACTGGCTTGCAGCGGACGTCTCCTTGCCGGAGTCTCTGGAGTTGACTGTAGGCTGCAAGCAGCAGCTGACCGAAGCGGTGCAGCCGGCTGAAGATCCCAACCTGCCGCTGACCTGGAGCAGCAGCGATGAGACTGTGGTGCAGGTGGATGAAACCGGTATGCTCACCGGAGTAGCGCCAGGTACTGCGGTCATCACAGCTTCCGCAGGCGGCGGGGCCTACAGCGCCCGGTGCCGGGTGACCGTGCTGGAGGGCAGCGCGCCTCACTATGAAGATGTGCCGGAGGACGCATGGTACTATGAGGCCGTGCAGTACACCAGTGAGCATGGCCTGTTCCAGGGCATCACGGAGACGAAATTTGGCCCCCATATCACGATGACGCGGGGCATGCTGGTGACGGTCCTGTACCGCCTGGAGGGGGAGCCGGCCGTAGACGGCCAGACCCAGCCCTTTACCGATGTGGATGCCGGCCGGTACTATGGAGACGCCATTACCTGGGCGGCGAACAGCGGCGTGGTGAATGGCGTGACGGATACGCGATTTGCCCCTGAGGCGGCAGTCACCAGAGAGCAGATGGTGACCGTCCTTTACCGCTATGCCGGCCTCGAGGGGGCTGATGTGACGGCGAAGGCAGACCTGGAGAGCTTCCCCGACCATGATCAGGTGAAGCCATACGCCCGGGACGCGTTTTCCTGGGCGGTGGGAGCCGGTATCATCCAGGGGAATTCCAACGGCGGCGTTACCACCCTGTCCCCCCGCAACAGCGCCACCCGCGCGCAGGTTGCAGCTGTGCTGATGCGTTACTTGGAGCAGCTGGGGTAATTGCAAGGCTGTTCACATGAGGATACCTGCTTCAAACTCCCCGGCGGGAACAGATTTTGTTGTTTTGCCCATCTCCGGCGAATGGGAACTGCGTACCGGAGGTGGGGGAGTAGGAATGGAATGAAAAAGTGCCCGGCTTCCTGGATGGGGCCGGGACAGGTAAAAAGGATGTGAGGTACAACATGGCGAATCAAACACGTAAACGCCTGCTTGCCCTGGCCCTGGCGCTTTGCCTGGCTTTGGGGATGCTCCTGCCCGCCGGGCGGGTCAATGCCGAAGGACAGAGCGCCGGAATCCTGACCGAGGTGACCGGAGAGGAGCGGGAACGGCTGGCTTCCCTGGCCGATGACGCCCTGGCTCTGGAGGAACCCTCGGAGGAGGCCCCGGCGGCAGACACGCCGGTCCGGGTGTTCATCGTCCTATCGGGCAAGAGCGCCCTGGAGCAAGGCTACGCCGCCTCTGCCGTGGCGGAAGCTACCGCCTATACGGACAGCTTGCTGAGCCGGCAGGAGGCGGTGATCCAACGAATTGAAACCCGGGTTTTGGAAGAGCCGCTGCAGGTGCGCTACCAGTTTACGGCGGTGGCCAACGCCATTTCCGCCGTGGTGCCCTACGGCTCCATGGAGGAGATTGCGGCCCTGCCCGGCGTGGAGCAGGTGTGCCCCGTCCCGGTCTACGAGACCTGCCAGACGGAGCTCTCTCCCATGACCATGACCACCGGCGATATGGTGGGAAGCTACGGAACCTGGGAGAGCGGGTACACCGGCGCCGGGATGCGCATTGCCGTCATCGACACCGGCCTGGATCTGGACCACCCCTCCTTTGACCCGGCAGCCTATGACTATGCCCTGAGCCAGCTGGAGGGCGACTGGGACCTCCTGGACCAGACGGAGATTGCCCAGGTCCTGCCCCGGCTGACCATTGCCAAGGACGGCCTGACGGCGGCAGACCTTTACCGCAATACAAAAGTGGCCTTTGGCTACAACTATGTAGACGGGGACCTGGATATTACCCACGATCATGATGCCCAAGGCGACCACGGAACCCATGTGTCCGGTATTGCTACGGCCAACCGGTATGTTCCGAAAGACGGCGGCTTTGCCTCCGCTGCCGAGACGGTGCTGGCCTGCGGCGTAGCCCCGGAAGCGCAGCTTCTGGTGATGAAGGTGTTTGGCAAGGGCGGCGGCGCTTATGCCGATGACTATATGGCTGCCATTCAGGATGCCATTTACTTGGGCTGCGACGCCGTCAACCTGAGCTTGGGCTCCTCCAGCCCCGGCTTTGTAGACCCGGCCGGCTCCGGTGTGGCCTTCGCGGAGCAGCTGTTCCGGTCCCTCACAGAGACGGACGTTGTGGTAACCATCTCCGCAGGCAACGCCTATAGCGCAGGCTTCCAGAGCGCCACAGGTACAGATTTGCACCGGACTGCAGATCCGGACATTGACACCGTCGGCAGCCCCGGCTCCTATGAGAATGCTCTGACGGTGGCCAGTGTGACCAATTCCGGATTGACCGGCCCCTACCTGTCCGTGGGTCAGATCTATGCCTCCTACACCGCAGTGGGCAGCGCTCCGGCGGGCCTTGTGAGCTGGGAGAGCCTGGACGAAGGCGGGGCAGGCACAGACTATCCCTTTGTTTTCCTGGGTGACCCCACCAGCGACACCGATACCCGGAAATACGCCATGTCCCGGAGTGACTTCAACGGGCTGGACGTAACGGGTAAGATTGTCCTGATTTCCCGGGGCGCCAATGCCTTTTCGGAAAAGCACAGCTTTGCCGCCCAGGCTGGGGCCAAAGCCGTCATCATCTACAACAACACCAGCGGTACCGTCAATATGGATCTAAGCGCCTCCACGGGAACCATTCCCTGTGTCTTCCTGACCCAGAAGGATATGCAGCGGTTCTTGGCAGCTGCGGAACAGGGAGCGGACGGCAGCTGGGGCGGCGTCATGACCCTGCACAGCTCGCCTACGGTTCTGGAAAATGGGGAAGACGGCTACCGCATGAGCGACTTCTCCTCCTGGGGCGTCCCCGGGGACCTGTCCCTGAAGCCGGAGATCACGGCCCCCGGCGGCAACATCTACTCCACCTTAGATGGAGGCGCCTACGGCTCCATGAGTGGCACCTCCATGGCAGCTCCGGCCATGGCGGGTCTGTCGGCCCTGGTGCTGCAGTACATCGAAGACCAAAATCTGACGGAACAGACAGGCCTGTCCGCCCGGGCCCTGGCGCAGGCCCTACTCATGAGCACGGCGAAGCCTCTGACCGAAGAGAACGGTTTGCCCTATTCCCCCCGGAAGCAGGGCGCGGGTTTGGCCAATGCCTACGAGGCCACTTCTGCCCAGTCCTACCTGCTGGTAGGGGCCGTGTCGGGTAACGACGGTAAGGTGAAAATGGAACTGGGGGATGATCCGGACCGAACCGGCAGCTACCGGTTCACCTTCACCGTATACAACCTGTCTCCAGAGCCTAAGACCTATGCCTTTGGCAGCGATGTGCTCACCGAGTCGGTGGAGACCGTAGACGGTGTCCGTTACATGGCCGAGTCTTCCTATGCCCTGACGCCACAGGTGCGCTTTGCGGTTTCTTCCATGCCCTATGATCTCACTGGGGACAACCGGGTGAACCGGGATGACGCCCTGGCCCTGCTGCGGCACTGCAACGGTACCCTGGCGCTGCCGGCAAGCAAGCTGGACCTGCTGGACCTGGATGGGGACGGCAGCGTGACCACCGGGGACGCCCAGCGGTATCTGTGCCAGCTGGAGGACCTGGAGGGGGCTGTGATGGAGGACACGGGCTGCACCGTGGCTCCCGGCGGCAGCGCCACCGTGACGGTGACCATGGACCTGTCCAAGAGGGACCGGGCTTACCTGGACGGAAATTTTGAAAACGGCATGTATGTGGATGGCTTTATATATGTCCGGGAGGTGGAGCGGACCACCAATGAGGGGGTAATTCTGGAGAATGCGGATCTGTCCCTGCCCTTCTTGGCCTATTACGGCGGCTGGTCCGAACCTGCCATGCTGGAGGACGCATGGTATTATGACGAGGCCACCTTGGAAAACAGCTATTCCGGCGGCTATAACGCTGCGACGGTTCGGGTGGACGGCCAGTCCTTTGCCTTGGGCATGAATCCCTTCCTTGCAGAGGCAAGCGATTATCTGGAAGACCGGAATGCCATCTCTCCCAATGGGGATGGAATGGCGGACTGCCTGGCAGGCGTTCAAATCTCCCTGCTGCGCAACGCGGCGGAGCTTTCTGTACGCATTGAAAGCGAAGACGGAAAGCAGGTCTATTATGAAGAGACCCAAAAGAATCTGAACCGGGCCTACTACCATACCGGCTCTGGAGCTTGGCAAAACACAATCCGGTTCATTCCCCTGGGCTGGGCCGGCACAGACGATCACGGTTCGACCTTGCCGGACGGCACAAAGGCTGTAGCCGCCATTACGGCCCGGCCTGGCAGTGGGGAGGAAGGACAAACCTGGCGCATCCCCATTACGGTGGATTGTGCCGCGCCGAAGGCAGATCTGGACTGCGCTGTTCTGGATTCTACGGCCAGAACCCTGACGGTGACCGTTTCGGATGATCAATACCTGGCAGATGCGGTGCTGCTGGACAGTGCTGGGGTATCGGTCCTTCAGCGGTTGCCGGTGGATGATAACAAGGCGGGAACTCATTGTACGTTGACCTGGGATTTGGAGGATGTTCGGACCAGGTTCTGCTATCTTGCTGTGTCGGACTACGCCATGAATACAGCGATTTACAAAGTAGACCTGTCAAGCCTCAATCCGGACTTTGAGCCAAGTACATTCTATGGGTATAACATTTATATGGAAGGACAAGGCACGTCCGGTTGGGTGAGCTTTACGGAGGAATCTGCAGAGCAGCCGACGTTGATGACAGCAGCAGAGCGGTCCTATACCGCTGCAGAGTATGTGGATGGATGTGTCTACACAACGACGGGAAATGAACTGCAAGTGATGCGGCCCGGTGAGTTCGTTCCGACAAAGATTGGCGATATCAAGCTTTCAGAATCGTCAACCTATTTTGAATTATCCAGTCCTACCACAACGGTGTTAGATATGGCGTACGATTACTCTACGGATACCATGTATGCTATAGGAAGTACCCAGGTGCTCCTCCACAATCGCTACGTGTTTTTATACACAGTAGATTTGGATACGGCGGAATTTACACAGGTTGGAGATTCATATATTTCATCAAGTACAGATCGAGGATTGGCAACACTGGCTTGCGATCTTGATGGAACGCTTTACGGCGTAGAACGTGGTCAACAGCTTGCAAAGCTTTATAAATTGGGATTCAAGGACGGTCATGTTATTTGTGAAAGAATTGGGGATAATACAGGTCTTCCTAGCGACTCCGTGACTCAGTCTATGACATTTGACCATAATACGGGGAATCTATACTGGGCGAATTGTTTCGTCTACACTGCCACAGAATCCCAGAATTTCTATGAGCATAATCTTATTCAACTGGATTTAGAAACCGGTAAGGGGACGGTGCTCGGACCAATCGGCGGTGTAGAGACCTGCGGCCTCTACGTTCCTTATGACCGGGGAATTGCGAAGAAACAGGTGGAACGGATCACCCTGGAGGAGACCGGCTGGCAATATGAGGGCCAGACACAGCAGCTGCAGGCAGCGGTCTTCCCGGTTACGGCGGAGGATCAAAGAATGATCTGGTCTTCCGGCAATGAGAAAGTGGCGTCTGTGGATGAGAACGGTGTTGTTACGGCGAAAGAAGCGGGAAAGACCACAATTACAGTTACTTCAGTGGCAAACCCCGAGTGTTCTGCCTCCTGTGAATTTACCGTGAGGTCCTTTGACGGCAAAGAGATGCGTGGTTATTTGGCTGATGTAGGAAATGGGGCGCCGGGGTGGATTCAGTTTCATGCGGCTGCACCGGAAGAATTTACCGTCCTGCGTGAGACGCCGGGTCTTCACATTACAGGTGCGGACTCCGGTAAAGGTGTGGTCTATGCCAGCGGATATACGGATGACGACAGGACAGAAGCGCTGTTTTGTTTGGATCCGGATACGTTGGAGGTGCAGGAACGCATCAATGTTGGAATGCCATTTGCGGATATTACCTATGCCTCCGGCCATGATATGATATTCTTTGTATATCAAACGTACTTTGGCTTCGTTCCGCTGACAGCTCTAACCTTGGGTGAAAACACGTATCCTGCCGGAACGGCATTGTACTTTGATTTGAGCGATTGGGTAGGCGATGATTACTTAACTGGAGTATCAGATGAGTTATACGATAACGACTTTTCTTGGTTTACGGTTATTACTGCCAGTGGTTTGGGCTATAGTCTAACTCTTTCGCCAACTTTTCAACTTATGGTGATGAGTGGTATAGATCTGGAGGTTGAAGCCTTCTCTGAGCAAGGAAACTCCCTGATTTACTCCCATTCCCCGGATACTGGAAATGCGGTGTATTACTACAGCGTGCAAAACCAAACCCGGCAGGAAACCACCCTGTATGCAATTACTGGAGATATGAATGTAAAGACACAGACATTAGCTCTGGGTTCATTTGGGGACGGCAAGGCGCCTCTCACCGGTATCTTTGTAGACTACCTGGCCGAGGCTGGCCTCCATGGCGCAGAGCTCCCCGAATCTCTGGAAGGGGAGCCTCTCCTGACCCTGGAGGCGTCGGATCTCCAGGTGTACCGGCCCCCTATGACACAAGAAGCTCAGCCGTAAGACGCAACGCGCCCGGGGCCTGTGCCCCGGGCGGGAAAGGATGATGAATCGATGAAAATGCGCTTTTTCAGTATACTGCTGGCCCTGTGCCTGCTGCTCTCCACCGGCGTTCTGGCGGCTTCTCCAGAGGCTGTGACCGGCAGTGCGCAGGCCCTGGAGACCGGCATGGAGCTGACCCTGATTTTGCATACGGCTAACACCAACGGCAAAATTGCGGTATCCTATCCGGCGGAGCTGGAGCTTCTGGAGACCAAAACCGGTTTCGGCGATGAGGTCCTGTGGGACATTGACCCGGCAAAGCCGGGCGAGCTTTCCCTGGCCTGGATCAGTGCCAGGGACATCCCCGCTGAGACCACGGCTCTGACCCTGACCCTCATGGGGAAGCCCGGCAGCTACACCTTCCAGGTGAGCCCCCAGGAGCTGCAGCGCGACGGCACGGAAATTAGTTGCCCGGCCTTTTCCGTAAACGGCCAGATTGTGCACGACAAGCCCTGCCCGTCTGCGGCCTTCCAGGACCTGTCCCAGACGGCCTGGTATCACACCGGGGTGGACTACGTGCTGGAGCGAAATTGGATGATAGGCGTGAGCGCCACCCATTTCTGCCCCGGAAACGACATGAGCCGGGCGATGATGATTACAGTGCTCTATCGCCTGGCGGGGGAACCGGATGTTTCGGGTCTGGAATGCCCGTTTCGGGATGTGAAGCTGGGGTCCTGGTACGCCGATGCGGTTTGCTGGGCGGCTGCTAACCAAATTGCGTTTGGTGTGTCGGGAGAACACTTTAACCCTTCCGGGACCTTGACCCGGGAGCAAATGGCAGTGCTGCTCTACCGCTATGCCAAGCTTCAAAAGGCGGATACTGCGACCACAGCAGAGCTGACGGACTTCCCCGACGGCGCTTCTGTGAGTTCCTGGGCCAAAGACGCCATGCAGTGGGCGGTTGGCACAGGCTTGATCTGTGGTATCCAGGAAAATGGCAAGCTGCTCCTGGATCCGAGGGGCAACTCCACCCGTGCCCAGGTTGCGGTGATCCTGATGCGCTTTCAGGAAGAGGTTGCATAGGAAAAGCCGGCTTGCAACGGCAGTGAACTCTGAATATCCCCAAAGAATGAACCAGCCGGCCCCGTTTGAGGCCGGCTGGTTGATTCGGTGCGCCAGGCATGTGCAACAACTAGAGAACCTCTGGATGCCATTTACGACAGCTATGCCATGCGTAAATTCACCGGTATTGATTTCATGACAGGCCGCACGGCCGGCACGTCTGCTATGTTCTCACCGTCCTATGGAGATTACTTAAAAAACACACGGTGAGTTTTTTAAGTTTGGGGATATTATCTCATAAAAGCGAGCTGCTAGGTGGGTGGTTATTGAGCATTTACGTTATTTCGAGTGTCTACTCTAAGGGGACTATATCAGGCTATTGGGACGGAACGGCTTCTGTTTTTGCGTCAGGGTATGCCGTTCATTCAGAGAAGTGATAATGCTGCGAACTGTTTCGCCCTCTGCATACCTCTGGTAAATCTCCCGCACAACCGGGGCGGTCAATGGGTTAATTCTGAGATGCTGGTCCTCGGTCAGCTGATAACCGAGGGGAATCTCGCCGCCGTTGTTTCTACCTTTCAGCGCGTTTTCTGTAAGACCCCGGTTGATTTTCTGTGCCAGTTCCGCCGAATAATATTCCGCCATTCCTTCCAGCATGGATTCCAGAATAATACCCTCCGGCCCATAGGAGATATTTTCCGTGGCGGATACCACCTTGACGCCGTTTCGCCTGAGTACCGCCTTGTAGTGGGCGCTGTCGTAGCGGTTGCGGGCAAGCCGATCCAGCTTCCAGACCAGCACGGTATCAAACAGCCCTTTTGCGCTGTCCTGCACCATGCTCTGAAATTCCGGGCGGTTATCTGTCTTGGCGGAAAGCGCCCTGTCAATGTAGCTGCGCAGAATCGTGATCCCGTTTTTCTCTGCGTATTCTTCGCATTCTCGAAGCTGCCCCTCGATGCTTTCCTCACGCTGATTGTCGCTGCTGTACCTGGCATAAATCACCGCTTTCATCCGCTCTTATATCGTTGAATTTGGTCGCCCATATGGACGTCCAGTAGAAACATTCAGCAAATTATAGGTTATCCGTCCACATCTCACACTGGCTGAGCACTGTGTTGATGGCATCCTCCACGCCTTCCGGCGGGTATTTATACTTTTTCAACAGGCGTTTCACCATCTTCCGCATCCCGGCGCGGGCGGTCTCCTTTTTCTGCCAGTCAATGGTTCTGTTTTTACGCAGCATTTCCGTCAGTTCCCTTGTCATGGAGATAAGATCGCCGTTTTGGTAAAAATCCTTGACTGCTTCCGGCTTGGTTAGTGCATCATAGAAAGCCATTTCCTCCGGCGTCAATCCTAACGCCTCTCCCTGCTTATGTAGCTCGGCAATCTGCGCTGCCGCTTCCAGAAGCTCCTTAATAACCTCCTCGTTGGTGATGAGTCCGTTATAATAGGCGTTCATCAGCTGCGTAATTTTCTCCGAAAACTTCTGCGACTGCACCACGTTGGTGCGGCGGAAAACCGCCACCTGTTCCGCCATCAGCTTGCGCAGGATTTCCACCGCGATGTTTTTCTCTTTCATCTTCGCGATCTCTTCCAGCACGTCCGGGTCGAACAGATTGAATTTTTCGCCAACTGTTTTGCTGTCAAACAGGTTAATAACGCCCTCACTCTGCACGCTGGCCTTTAGCAATTCGTTTATCTGCGCGTTGATTTCGTTCAGCGATAGTGGTTTGCCGCCTTTTCCGCCGATGGTCAGCTTCATCACGGTAGAACGCACCGCCTCAAAATAGGCGGCCTCGTGCCGCTCCTGCTGCGTGGTCAGGCTGGAGCACAGGGAATGGGCCTGCCTGAGCAGCAACGCTTCCTTCAGGAACAAATCCTTCCGATCGCGGACGGAAGCGTCCAGCACAAAGTTGACACCTCCGGAAATCGCCTTTGCCATATCCAACGGGCCGCCACGCATAAATCCGCTGAAATCAAACCCGTGCATCAGATCCTTGCAGACCTGCAGTTTTTCCTTAAATTTCGGGTAAGCCACCTTGGAAACATCCATATTGCCGTATTTGGCGCGGTCGCGGTCGGTATATTCTTTCATTGCCGCTTTCAGCGCCGAGGCGATCCCCACATAATCGACAATCAGACCGCCCTCTTTATCCTGGAAAACGCGGTTGACCCGGGCGATGGCCTGCATCAGATTGTACCCATGCATGGGCTTGTAAATGTACATGGTAGCCAGGGAGGGAACATCAAAACCGGTGAGCCACATATCCACCACAATGGCGATTTTCAACGGGTCGTCGTTGTCCTTAAACCTGCGGGCCAGTTCTTCCTTGTGGGCCTTGGTGCCGATGATGGCTTTCCAATCCTCTGGATCGTTGTTGCCGCCAGTCATGACCACCGCCACCTTCTCCGTCCAGCTAGGACGCAGCTCCAGGATCTTGCGGTAAATCTTCATGGCGATAGGGCGGGAGTAGGCCACGATCATCGCCTTGCCGGTGAGCAGATTGGCTCGGTGGACTTCATAATGGGAGACGATATCCTCGCAGAGGGACTGTATGGTAGAATCCGCGCCCAACACACTTTCCATCTGCCCCAACATTTTCTTGCTCTTTTCGATGGCGGCGGAATCGGCCTGCTGCTCGAAAAGCTCATAGGTGGAATCGATCAGTGCCAGCGTGTTCTGGTCGAGCTTCAGGTGGATAACCCGGCTTTCGTAATACACCGGACGGGTAGCCCCGTCCTCCACGGCCTGCGTCATGTCGTATACGTCGATATAGTCGCCGAACACCGAACGGGTATTGCGATCTTTGATGGAAACCGGCGTTCCGGTGAAGCCCACAAAGGTGGCGTTCGGCAGGGCGTCCCGGATTACCCGGGCGTTACCCACCACCACACGAGCCTCCTTTTCGCCTTCCGCGTTTTCGGAGAGGATGACCTTCTCATCAAAACCGTATTGTCCGCGATGGGCTTCATCCGCCATCACGACAAGATTCCGTCGCTCCGACAGCGGTTTTTCTCCCCGTTCAAATTTAAACATAGTGGTAAAAATAATGCCGTTCGCAGTGCGCCCCTCCAGCAGCTCCTTTAAATGCTCCTTGCTTTGCGCCTGTACCGGCGTCTGGCGGAGAAAAGAAGCGCACTTGGCAAACTGGGCGTAAAGCTGATCGTCCAAATCGATGCGGTCGGTCATCACCACGATGGTAGGGCTGTCCAGCGCCTCCTGCAATAAATGGGCATAGAACACCATGGACAGCGACTTGCCGCTGCCCTGGGTGTGCCAAAACACGCCGCCCTTGCCGTCGGTGGCCGTGGCGATTTTTGCTTTCTCGATCGCTTTACGCACCGCAAAATACTGGTGATACCCCGCCAGAATCTTCACCGGCTTCTGGCTGTCGCCGGAGAAGAGGATGAAGTTCTTGAGGAGATCCAGCAGGCGTTCCTTTTGGAACATTCCCTCATAAAAGGTGTCGAACTGCGCATAGGCGGTGTTTTCATAGCGGTCGTCCCTGGTCTTCCACTCCATGAAGCGGTCAAGACCGGAGGTAATGGTTCCCGCTTTGTTGGCGGACAGGTCGCTGATGACGCAGATAGCATTGTAGATGAACAGGGAGGGGATGTCCTGCATGTAGTTACGGATCTGGTTGTAGGCATTTTCCGCCCCCACCTCGTCCTTGGAGGGGCTTTTCAGCTCCATAAGCACCAGCGGCAGGCCGTTGATAAACAGGAGTATATCCGGGCGGCGGTTGTTGCCGTTTTCTATGTAGGTAAACTGATTGACAACCTGAAACGTGTTGTTCTCCTGCCTTTGGTAGTCCAGCAGGTAAACGATGGCGGCACGTTCCTCCCCCTTGGCAAAGTATTTGATCTCGATGCCGTTCTGGAGGTAGTCCATGAATACCCGGTTTTTCTCTATGAGACTGCCGCCCTCAAAGCTTTTCAGCTTGCCTATGGCCTCCTGAATCGCCTCCGGCGGCAGCTTTTTGTTGATACGGGCAAGGCTATCAAGCAGTACCGCATCCAGCAGGGGGCTTTCATAGTCCCGCTCCAGCTCCGGCGCGTAGAGATGGGTATAGCCCATTTGCTCGAACAGTTCGATGATCGCCTGTTCATAGGTGGCTTCGGTGAAGGGCATGGGGATACCTCCTTCTACTTTCAAACTCTATAGGTTAGCAATATCAATTGTGTATCCATTGTTTCTCATTTCTTTTGCTAAAGAGACTTTAGCTTCTTCTACATTTTCTTTAAAAGGAATATATATTAACCCCTCGATATCAGATGGCCGTTCCATCTCTTCCGCCTGAGATAATAAAATAGCAACTTTTGAGCGACCAATACGGGCCAAAAGCATTCCTAATTCTAAAACCACATTTTGACGCGCACGAAATTTCTTTTCTTCTTCACGCCCTTTAACATAGCCGATGTCGTCTGGCGTTGCAAGAACAATACCAAAGTTTACTCCGCCCGTATGTTCTTCTAGTTTTTCGATTATTGTTTGGCCAGAAGAAACAAGCTGATCTATTATTACAGGCTCCAAATCCCATCTTCTAATCATGGCTTCTAATTGTGTACGAGCGTTGTGATCGTGTCCGTAGACAACAAAAACTTTTTTATTAGATTCATTTGAAATATCGCCTTGTTTCCTGGACAGAAGTTGTTCAACTTCAGCTTTATTCTTGCCTTGACAGTTCACCTTTCCGCTATCCCAACAATTTACAATACAGCCGTTAGAAAGTCTATATACTGTTCCCAAATCATTCCCGGTACGCTCTTCCTTATTAATAGAATACCCGTTGGATTCTAACAGTTGCCTAACTTGGTCTTTTGTCAATTTTCTCACCCTTTCTAATTGTATGTCAAACGATAATTTAGCGGCTTAGATCTGAATGGCGGAAACATCTATCTCGCCGGACATTAACCTGGGAAGGAGCGCATCCCGAATAGATACAAGCCTGTTGTTTTCTTCCTGATTCGAGACAATAGTAGCCGCCATTGGAGCAATGAGAGCATTAAAGCGATTCAAAGTCTCCTTGTCAGGCAAAAGAAGTTCGAGTGCCTTTACGCGATCTCTAGGCAACTCTGTCTGACCAGTGCTGCCTGTATGAAGCGACTCGATTTCTCTTTCATGCTGGGTTCCCCACAACCCAATATAGAAGGTCATATTTTCTGCGGCTGGTCGGACAATCGTAACATGAGAATCAACAGTAAGATTATGCGGCTGAAACCAGACCTGCGCTGCTCTCCCTAAAGTGCCATCGCCAGTTGAGTTGATTAGCAAGTCCCCAAATCGAAGCCACTTATCATTGATGACTTTCGGCCTATGGCTTCGTGCAAAAGAAAGATCAATCATGTGATTGCGAATGCACTTCTGATTGATTACAATTTGGTCGGTATCATCAGCGTATTTTGGAGTTATACCGCGACTCACCAGCGCCGTAATGCCTTCTAAAGTGACATTCTCCCATTCGTCCGGTGCAGTGCCCCCGAATGGAACACAATCAACAAACCATGATCTAAAGATCGCAGCGGCTTGCTGCTGTAAATTCTCGTTTATCTTGTTGTTCAGCTCGATTTTGTCGTCCAAGGAGCCCAGAATGGCTACTATCTTTTTTTGTTCGTCAATAAAGGGTAGTTGCAATGTAACTGCGTTCAGATTAGCCTGACTGAGCTTGGGCTGAGCTGATCCCGTGATATATCCCGATAAATCCATACTGTTGATGAGATAGTGAAGGTACTGCAAATCACAGAGTTCATTTGTCTGCACGATATGCGCATGATTATTAACCCAAAACTTTCCTTTTGCTACTTGAGCTATATTTTGCTTCTTGGATTTTAGGTTTTCTCCATCTTCTGCAATCAGTAAATATGTGCCATCAAAGATATAATCATTTACATAATCAATGACACCTTGAGCTCCGTAGTATCGGTAATTTCCTTGCCGTTCTGAACGCTGTTTTGCAGATAAAGGAATTCTCTTTCGATCAAAGTTAATGGTGACTTCATCAAACCGGAAGGTTTCACACTTCATACCCAATCGCTCCCAATCTGTCTCTGATTTGCTCTTCTAGCTGGTGGGATTTTTGGAACAGCTCCGACAGCTCCCCGGTGAGGCGGGCCATCTTTTCCTCAAAGGGTTCGCCGTCGTCCTCCTGCTCCTCTATGCCCACGTAGCGACCGGGGGTGAGGATGTAATCCTGCCCTTTGATTTCCGCTGTCGTCGCCACAGCACAGAAGCCTTTTACATCCTCCAGCGTCCCCGCTGCAAAGGCGTTGTAGGTGTTGGCGATTTTTCTGATGTCTTCGTCGCTCAGTTCCCGCAGCTTACGGGTAACCATCGTGCCCATCTTCCGCGCGTCGATGAACAGGGTTTTGCCCTTTTGCTTTTTGTTCCTGGAAAGGAACCACAGGGAAACGGGAATCTGGGTGGTATAGAACAACTGCGACGGCATGGCGATAATACAGTCCACCAGATCCGCTTCGATGATATTTTTCCGGATGTCCCCCTCGCCGCCGGACTGAGAGGAGAGGGAGCCGTTGGCCAGCACCATGCCCATGCGGCCGTTTGGCGCCAGGTGGTAAATCATGTGCTGAAGCCACGCAAAGTTGGCGTTGCCCGCAGGCGGCATGCCGTACTGCCAGCGCACATCGTCGGTGAGCTTATCCGCGCCCCAGTTGGAGAGGTTGAAGGGCGGGTTTGCCATGATATAATCCGCCCGCAGGGTGGGGTGGTAGTCGTTAAAAAAGGTGTCGGCGTTGTATTTGCCCAAGTCGGCGTCAATGCCGCGGATGGCCAGGTTCATCTGCGCCATTTTCCAGGTGGTGGGGTTGGAATCCTGCCCATAGACAGAGATGTCATTGATATTTCCGGCGTGGTTCTCCACGAACTTGGCCGACTGCACGAACATGCCGCCGCTGCCGCAACAGGGGTCATACACCCGCCCGTTGAAAGGTTGGAGCACCTCCACCAATGTTTTGACCACGCATTCGGGCGTAAAAAATTCACCGGCCAGCTTGCCCTCGTTTTCAGCGAATTTTCGCAGGCAGTATTGATAGGTGTTGCCCAGGATATCCCGCTCGCTGCCGTGCTCGATCATCTGGATATTGGTGAACAGATCCACTACTTCGCCCAACCGGCGCTTGTCCAGCTCCGGCCGTGCGAAGTTTTTCGGAAGGATATCCTTGAGCCGCTTGTTTTCCTTTTCGATGCTGCGCATGGCGTCATCAATAACCGTGCCGATCTCCGGCGTATGGGCCGCAACGGAAATGACGCTCCAGCGGGCGTTGGCCGGAACAAAAAAGATGCCCTCGGAGGTGTATTCGTCAACATCTTCCTCGAAGCCGTCGCCTTCCGCGACAAGAGCCTGGTATTTTTCATCGAAACGGTCAGAAATGTATTTAAGGAAAATCAGCCCTAAAACAACGCTTTTGTATTCCGAGGCGTCCATATTTCCACGCAGAACACAGGCAGCGTCCCAAATTTTCTTTTCAAAGCTGTTGGTTTCAATCTTCTCCATTTTTATTCCCCATTCCTCATAATCCTACCGTTATTTTACAGGATTTCTCCCGATTAGACAAGCCAAAAAAAGCCGCAAGCTTATAGTGCTTGCAGCTTCTTTTGGACGGCGATTCATTTTACAAGAAAAACAATAAATCCGAACCCATCGCCAACCGGCACAAGGTTCGGATTTATTCGTTTTGGTGGAGACTACTGGACTCGAACCAGTGACCTCTTGCGTGTGAAGCAAGCGCTCTAACCAGCTGAGCTAAGCCTCCGCACCGAACGTTCTTCATTATACCAGGAATTTCGAAAAAATCAAGCCCCAATTTTATTTTTTTGTGCGTTCGTAAAAAATGGGGTCGAGGCTCAGGCGCGCGACTTTGTGCGGCTCGTATTCTCCAAGAGGGATATCGCCGGTTCAGATCAAACAGGCGTTGATGCGGGGAAGGGGAGTGGCCGGTTACTTGCTCCCCGGCGGAATTTCCCCGCGATTCCGGGGAGCGAATAAATTTCTGTTGTGCTCAGAGAAAAGATTTGTTATAATGAGTAGAAATGAAAAAAATGGATGTGGATTGCCGTGAAGTACGGAACGTGGAACATCGCCCGGCCGGAGGCCGGGGTGGTAAACAGACTGATTGGAGCGGGCTATTCTCCGCTCACTGCGATGGTTTTGGCGGGGCGGGGGATAGACGCTCCGGAAAAAGCGGAGGCGTATCTGGATTGCAATTGCCGCCTGCCGGATCCGTTTCTCATGACGGATATGGCTGCAGCCCGGCAGCGGATTGCGCTTGCTCTGGAGAACAAGGAACGAATGGCGGTTTTTGGGGACTATGATGTGGACGGCGTTACGGCGACTTGCCTGCTGACGGACTTTTTGCGGAAGCGGGGGGCTGATTGCCTGACGTACATTCCCGGACGTCTGGAAGAGGGCTACGGTTTAAACGCCATGGCCGTCCGTCTTTTGGCGGAGCAGGAGGTTACGCTGATTATTACCGTAGACTGCGGCATTACTGCAGTAGCGGAAGCGGAGCTGTGTCGGGAGCTGGGAATCGATCTCATCATCACCGACCATCATGAGTGCAAGGACCGGCTGCCGGAGGCGGCGGCTGTGGTGGACCCCCACCGGAAGAACGACGGCTATCCCCATCAGAATCTCTCCGGCGTTGGGGTGGCGTTTAAGCTGGCGGCGGCATTGGCTGGGAGCCAGGAGGAAATTCTCCAGGAGTATGCCGATTTGGTATGCCTGGGGACGGTGGCGGATGTCATGCCGCTGCAAGGAGAAAACCGCACGTTTGTCGCCCGAGGCCTGGCGTCTTTGCGGCAGACGAAGCGGCCGGGCTTAAAAAGCCTGATGGCTCAGGCCGGCTGTGATTCCGAAAGCCTGAATGCCGGTTCCATTGGATTTGTGCTGGCGCCCCGGGTGAATGCAGCCGGCCGAATGGGAGAAACGGAGCTGGCCTTGGATTTATTTCTCACGGAGGATCCCCAACGGGGAGAGGAGGTTGCCGGCCGCCTGTGTTGCCTGAACAAGCAGCGGCAGGATGTGGAGCTGGAGATTTACCGCCAGGCGGAGGCCATGCTGGATGGACAGAGTGCGCCGGAGGCCATCGTCTTGGCCAGCCCCGAATGGCACCAGGGCGTCGTCGGCATTGTGGCTTCCCGCATGGCGGAGGAGTTTTGCTGTCCCACCTTTCTCATTTGTCTCGACGGCGATAAGGGAAAAGCCAGCTCCCGCTCCTATGGAGGCTTTAATCTCTTCGCTTCGTTGACCCAACTGTCGGATTTGCTGGAGAACTATGGGGGCCATGAGCTTGCCGCCGGCTTTACCATTTCCCGGGAAAATATTTCCTCTTTCCGGCAGGCAATTTGCCGTCTGGCCCAGGATTTTTACCGGCACACCGGCCTGCGTACGGCTCTGACCGTAGATTGCGCAGTGCCGCCGGAGCTGTTGACGACGTCTAACGTGGAGGCGCTTTCCGCCTTGGAGCCCTGCGGCGCCGGATGCCCCCGTCCGGTGTTCATGCTGGAGCAGCTGCAGATTGAGCGCATGACGCCCGTGGGAGGCGGTCGCCATTTGCGCCTGCGCCTGCGCCGCGGGCACAGCAGCCTGAACGCCATCTGCTTTTCTGCTACGGCGCAGAGTTTGGCTATCTCGGAAGGAGAGCTGGTGGATTTGGCATGTACGTTGCAGATCAATGAATTCCGAGGCGTCCGGTCCGTTCAAATCAGCGTGCTGGATGTACGGCCCAGCTGCCCATGCCCCTGCCCGGATGATCCGTCCCCGTATCGTCATTTGATAGACCGAACTCTCACAGCGGCTGAAGCGGCTGAACTGCTTCCGGGCCGTCCGGTTTTGGGGGATATCTGGCGATATCTGGCGGCACACGGCCCTGTTCTTCAAGCGGAGCCGGTGTGCCTTTGCCGGAAGATTGTCCGCCGTACCGGACGGCCGCTGGGCTTGTCCCAGCTGCTGACCTGTCTGGATATTTTCCGGGAGGGAGGGCTTCTTACGTTGGAGAAGCAACATAAATTCCTTACCATCACCTTGACTGCAGGAGCCCAGAAAGCCGATCTGACGCAGAGCGGCACGATGCAGTACCTGCAGCAGCTGAAGGAGCGCTGATTTTATGGAAACTTTTGCCGAGCACTATGAGTCCATGCGGCGTACAATTTTAAGATGTATGCCGGGGGCGGATATGGAGCTGATCGACCGGGCGGTCCGTTATGCGCAGGAGCAGCATGAGGGGCAAAAGCGGAAAGACGGCTCCCCTTATATCATCCATCCACTGGCCGTGGCGGAAATCGTGGCGGAGATGGGATTGGATACCGACGCCATTTTAGGCGCTCTGCTCCACGATTGCATCGAGGATACGTCTACGACCCATGACGAAATTGCAAAGCTGTTTGGACTGGTTGTGGCGGAGCTGGTGGAAGGGGTTACCAAGCTGACCAGAGTGGAATACTCCACGCTGGAAGAACAGCAGATGGAAAACCTGCGCAAGATGTTCATGGCTATGAGCAAGGACATCCGGGTGATTCTGATTAAAATTGCAGACCGGCTGCACAATACCCGGACGATGCAGTTTCAAACGCCGGCCAAACAGATTTCCAAATCCATGGAGACCATGGACATTTACGCACCGCTGGCGCACCGCTTGGGCATGCAGAAAATCAAATGGGAGCTGGAGGATACGAGCCTCAAGTACTTGGACCCGGATGGCTATAATGAGATCATGGATTATTTAAAACTCCATGAGGAAGAGGCCACGGCATTCATGAAGAGCATCCAGTCCCAGATCACAACCCGCCTGTCCTCTGTGGGAATACATGGAAGCATTTATGGGCGAATTAAACACGTGTACTCCATCTACAGGAAGATGAAGGACCAGCATAAGACCATGGATGAGCTGTACGACCTGTATGCATTTCGGGTGATTGTAGACACCATCCCCGACTGCTATAACGTATTGGGTCACATTCATGATTTGTTCAATCTGGTACCGGGCCGGTTTAAGGACTACATCTCCACCCCAAAACCCAATATGTATCAGAGCTTGCACACGACGGTGATTGGTTCTCAGGGAATTCCCTTTGAGGTTCAGATCCGCACCTGGGAAATGCACCAGACGGCCGAATACGGCGTTGCGGCCCACTGGAAATATAAGCAGAAAGGCGCCGGCAGCGGGGATGAGAAGAGCTTTGAATGGGTCCGCCGCCTGCTGGAAAGCCAGCAAGATACCGATGCGGAGGATTACGTCCATTCTCTGAAGATCGACATGTTTAACGATGAGGTCTTCGTTTTCACGCCCCGGGGCAACGTGATTAATTTGCCTGCCGGCTCCACGCCGATCGACTTTGCGTATGCCATTCACTCCGGCGTGGGAAACTCCATGGTGGGCGCCAAAATCAACAACCGGATTGCCGGCTTTGATGCTGTGCTGCACAACGGAGACATTGTAGAAATCCTCACCTCCAAAACGGCGAAGGGGCCCAGCCGGGACTGGCTGAAAATCTGTAAGAGCAATCAAGCCCGGTCCAAGATCAAGCAGTGGTTCAAGCGGGAAAAGCGCGAGGAAAATATTGTGCACGGCAGAGCCAGCTTTGAAGGGGAAATGCGGCGGATGAACCTGAACCCCGCTCTTCTGCAGGACGATGAGCTTTTAGCGCAGCTTCTGAAAAAGCTGAGCTTTGAGAGCCTGGATGATTTGTATGCCGCCATCGGCTACGGCGGCCTGACTGCGGTCAAGGCTGTGGGCAGGATTCGGGACGATCTGCTGCGATATACCAAAGGCATCCAGAATCCCACGGCGGGACGCGACGGGAATGTGAATCCTCTGCGGACCAACCCGGATGTGCCCAATCAAAACCGGCACAGCGTCAACGGGGTGATTGTAGAGGATATTGACTCTTGCATGATTAAATTTGCCAAGTGCTGCACCCCGGTGCCTGGGGATCCCATTGTGGGCTTTATTACCAAGGGCTTCGGCGTATCCATCCATCGGGCGGATTGCCCCAATGCCCAAAGCCGAACCGATCCCCGTCAGGCAGCCCGGTGGGTTCGGGTCCGCTGGGCCCAGGAAGACAACCAACCCTTTACGACGACCCTGGAGCTGGATTGCACAACCCGGGACGGCTTGCTTTTGGACGTGGCTACGGCCATGACCTCTGCCAAGGTCCGGGTGAAAGAGCTCACCGGCCGCGATTTGCCCGGCGGGCACAGCATGTTTACCGTGTCCTTTGAGGTCAAGGATGTGGCCGAGCTCAATGCCGTCCAGACGAAGCTTTTGAACATTCGGGATGTTTTGGATGCCCGCCGGGGCCAGAACTGAGCGCCTTCGCCGGTGTGCATCGGTACAAATACAGACGGCGGCCATGGCCGCCCGGGAAGGATGTGGTGTGATGCGCGCAGTGGTGACGCGGGTGGCCTCTGCTTCTGTCAAAATAGACGGGGTCACGGTTGGAGAGATCGGCAAGGGCTTTCTCATTTTGCTGGGCGTCGGGCCTGGAGACGGGGAAGCGCAGTGCCGGCGTCTGGCGGAGAAAGCGTTGGGCTTGCGGGTGTTTGAAGATGGGGAAGGCCGAATGAACCTGGGGCTGGAGCAGGTTGCCGGGCAGGTTCTGGTGGTGAGTCAGTTTACCCTGTACGGCAATTGCCGGAAGGGCAGACGCCCCAGCTTTACAGAGGCGGCGCCGCCGGAATTGGGAGAGGCGATGTATGAGCGCTTTCTCCAATTGTGCCGGGAAGCGGGATTTCCGCCGCAGCACGGGAAATTTGGGGCCCACATGGAGGTGGCCTCAGTCAATGACGGGCCTGTGACCCTTCTTCTGGACACAGACCAGCTGATGGAAGCGAGGAGATCATCATGATATTGGTAGAAACGTTACCGCTGGGATCCTTGAGCACCAATTGCTATTTGGTCCGCCGGGAGGGGGCGCGCGACTGCCTCCTCATAGATCCCGGAGCCGACGGCCGGCAAATTGCCCAGCGGCTCGGGCGGGAAAATTTGCATCTTGTCGCCATTGCTCTGACCCATGGTCATTTTGATCATGTGGGCGGTGTGAAGGATTTGCAGCAGGCGACAGGCTGTTCTGTCTGGCTTCACAGGGCGGATTTGACCTTGCCGGAGTCTCTGACTGCCGGGCCTCTGGAGCCGACGGATTTCTTTGACGGCGGCGACACGGTGGTTTTGGCCGGTGTTTCCCTGGAGGTCCTGCATACCCCGGGACATACGCCGGGCTCCGTCTGCTTCTTGACGGAGGGCGCGCTGTTCTCCGGAGATACGCTGTTTGCCCGCTCCTGTGGGCGGATGGACCTGCCCGGCGGCAGCCCGGCGCAAATGCGCGGGTCTTTGGACCAGCTGCGTCAGCTTCCCTTTGCGGGTCCGGTGTACCCCGGTCATGGCGGTGCTACGACTTTGGCGGAGGAGCGGCGTTGGAATCCCTATTTGAAAGGGGAAGTCCGTTTATGAAGCTGCTTCTGACCGGGCACGAGGAGCGGTACGCCATAGAGCAGCTCCAGCTGTCTTTGTTTCCGGGAGAGCAGATGGAGCCGGTGGACGGTCCTTTCCAGGGCGATGGGGCGGAGTCGATTCTCTTCCGTGGGGAGACGTATTTATCCGCCACCACGATTATCTGGTATCATGGTCAGGTATCCCAGTGCGTTCGCCGGATGCATTTGGAAAAGGAGACGGTGCAGCTGCGGCGGCGTCTGCTGCAGCGGAGCTACTACGGCGCGGCTTGCCCCCTGCTGCCGGAGCCGCCGGCCTGGGGGGCCCTGGCAGGGGTGCGTCCGACGAAAATTACGACGAAATTCCTTCTCGAGGGCGGCTCGGTCCGGTCTGCAGAGGCGTTGCTGAAGCAGGTCTACTATGTCACGCCGTTGCGGAGGCAGCTGTGCATGGAGGCGTCTCAGGCCACCGTGCAGGCGGTCAAACTCTTAAGACCTGGGGATGTTTCGGTATATGTGGGGATCCCCTTTTGTCCCACCCGCTGTGCGTATTGCAGCTTTGTCAGCGCTTCTGTTTCCCGGTCGGGGGCGCTGTTGGAGACCTATCTTCAGGCGCTGCTCCGGGAAATTCAAGCAGTCGGCCGGATGTTGGCAAGTTCCGGCCTCCAGGCTCGTACACTCTACATAGGAGGCGGCACGCCGACTACCCTGTCGGCCGAGCAGTTGGAACGGCTGTTGTCGGCCATTGACCGGCATATTTCTTTGACCGGCTGTCTGGAGTATACCGTGGAGGCCGGTCGTCCGGATACCATTACCGGAGAGAAGCTTCAGGTTTTGGCGCGCCATGGGGTTCGGCGGGTGAGCATCAACCCTCAATCCATGGATGATCGGGTTCTGGCCCTGTGTGGACGCCGCCACAAGGCGGCGCAGATTCCGGAGAGCTTTCAGCTGGCCCGTCAAGCCGGGATGGAAGTCATAAATATGGATTTGATCGCCGGACTTCCGGGAGATACGCCGGCCGGTTTCCAGGCCTCCCTGGAGGCTGTGGCGGCGCTTGCGCCGGAAAATATCACCGTCCATACCCTGGCGCTGAAAAAGGGCGCAGATCTCTATCAACACCCGGAGCGGCTGCCCGACTCCGAGGCCGTGGGGGAGATGATCCGCTTTTCTCAGGATTATCTGCGTCGGCAGGGCTACAGGCCTTATTATCTCTACCGGCAGAAATATATGTCCGGCAGCTTTGAAAATGTCGGTTGGTGCAAACCGGGCCGGGCATGTCTGTATAACATTTATATGATGGAAGAGATTCATTCGATCATCGCTCTGGGGGCAGGGGCGATGAGCAAGGCGAATTTTCCTGGAGGCAGGCTGGAACGGTTTCCGAACCCCAAGTTCCCCCAGCAGTATTTGGAACGGTTAGACCATGTGATTGCGGAAAAACAGCGGCTGCTGCAGCTGCTGCGGCAAGGAAAGGAATGAACTATGGATCTTCTGTTTTCCGGCGTGACGATTGTCACCATGGATGAAGCCATGCACGTGTACTTTGACGCTTACCTGGGAGTCACGGGCACGAAAATTTCATACATCAGCAAAGATCCTCCGACTCAGGCGCCTCAGAAAATTATGGACGCCACCGGAATGGTTCTGATGCCGGGACTCATCAACTGCCATACCCATCTGGCTCTGAGCTTGCTCCGGGGTTATGCCGAAGACTGCGGCCTCAGCCGGTGGCTCAGCGACTGTGTCCTGCCCCGGGAGGACCGGATGGATCCGAGAGCGGCCCGGGCCGGTGTCCTGCTGTCGCTGGCCGAATGCATTCGGTTTGGAATCACCTCTGTGTCGGATCTGTATCCTTTTCCGGAGGTGACGGCGCAGGCAGTGGCGGAGGTGGGGCTGAAAGCGAACATTGCGCCGGCGCTCACATTATTTTCCGACGAGTCGGAAGATTTTGATTTTGAGAAAGACCCGTCGTGCCGGAAGCTGCAGGAGCTGGTGGACCAATGGCATGGCTACGATGCAGGCCGCATTTGTGTGGATGCCGGAATTCACGCGCCGTATACCAGCCATTATAAGCTCTGGGAGCCTTTGAGCGATTACGCCGGGGAAAAGGGCCTGCGTATGCAGGTGCACCTGTCGGAGACGGCGGGGGAGGAGGCGGAGAGCCAGGACCGATGCGGCCTCACGACGGCTCAGCTGCTGGACTGCCACCGGGTGTTTGACGTACCGGCTGCTGCGATTCACTGTATTTATCTGAGCCGGGAGGATATGAGCCTTTTGGCGCGGCAGGGGGTGAGCGCGGTCCACTGCCCGGTGTCCAATTTGAAACTGATCGACGGCATTGCGCCGGTGGAGGAAATGGTCCAGGCCGGTATGAATGTGGCTCTGGGCACGGACTCCGCCGCTTCCAACAACAACTTGGATTTGTTTGAAGAAATGAAGGCAGCGGCTTTAGCCGCAAAGATGAGGACGCAGGACCCGGCTGCGCTGCCGCCCCAGGCTCTGGTGATGATGGCAACGGTATGCGGCGCCAAAGCCCAGGGGCGGGAGCGGGAGTGCGGCATGCTCAAGGTCGGTATGGACGCGGATCTCATATTGGTGGATTTTACAGCGCCGCACCTGATGCCCTGCCATAATGTGTGGAGCAGTTTGGTGTATGCGGCCCGGGGTTCCGACGTTGCCCTGACGATGGTACGGGGTAAAATTCTCTATGCCGGCGGTAAGTTTACCACCTTGGATCTGGATTCCGTTGTACGGGAGTTGCGGGACTATGCTTTGGACCGGGTTTTTTCGTCGGAGCAGAGTCAGACCGTCACAAGCTCCGACCGCGTTCCGGCGGGCTAAGCGGTCCGACAGCGCGCTGCTTGGTTTGCTCCAAAAGATGCGGTGAAAAAGAACCGGTCTGTGGCTGTCGCGTTTCCTGACGGCACAATGACCCGGATGATTTCCACTTAGAAAGAAGGTCTTTCTTTGGCTTCTAATAAAAAACAGTCCTTTCTCCATGGCGCGGCGCTGTTGGCCGGTGCCACAGCCATTGTCAAGGTGTTGGGCGCTCTGTATAAGATTCCCCTGGGAAATATCATCGGCGACGCCGGCTTTGGCTACTTTAATACGGCCTATGACATCTATTCCGTCCTGCTGATGATCTCCACAGCCGGCTTGCCTGTTGCGATGAGCCGGATGATTGCGGAGGCCGGAAGCCTGAAACGCTACGGACAAATCCGGCGGATTTATCAGACTGCACTGTGTATTTTTCTGATTCTGGGCGTGGGCGGGACGGTGTTGATGACCGGCTTCAGCCGCCCCCTGGCCAATTGGATGAATTCGCCCAATTCCTGGGCGGCCATTGCGGCGTTGGGACCCTCTGCTCTGCTCATGTGCTTGACTTCCGCGTTCCGGGGATTCTTCCAGGGGCAGGGAGACATGCGGCCCACCTCCGTCAGCCAGGTCCTGGAGGCGCTTTGCAAGCTGGCAGTGGGCCTGGGGCTGGCCTGGTTCATCATGAAGCAGAAGAACGACACGGCCCTGGCTGCCGGCGGCGCTATCTTAGGCGTAACCTCCGGCTGCCTGATTGCCACGTTATACATGTACAATTCCTACCGTCATGCCCGGCGAGGGCTTTCCTCGGGGGGCGGCGGCGTGTCTTCCTTCAGCCGGACGGCCAAGCAGCTGCTGTCCATTGCCATTCCCATTACCATCGGTTCGGCCGGTTTACAGATTATTACCCTGGTGGATACCAAGGTGGTGATGTCGCGGCTCATTGGAGCGGCCGGATTTTCCCAGGCGGAGGCGGATTCCCTGAAGGGCGTATACAACTTTGCTCAGACCATTTTTAATTTGCCGTATGCTTTTGTATCCCCGCTCTCCATCAGCATTTTACCGGCCATTGCGGCGCAGCTCACGCTGCGTAACGCCAGAGGCGCCAGAAAGACAGAGGAATCCGCTGTGCGCATCCTGGGCCTGATCACCATGCCGTGTGCGGTGGGCTTGGTGGCTTTGGCGCAGCCCATTATGGCGCTGCTCCGGGGCTACACCGGCGAGACGTTGTCCGTTGCCGGTAATTTGTTGGCGGTCCTGGGAGTAGCCCTCATCTTTACCAGCGTGGTCATGCTGACCAATACCATTATGCAGGCCCATGGCTTTGTGTATTTGCCGGTTATGAATATGTTTATTGGCGGCGTGGTAAAAGTGATCGTCAACTACATCCTGGTAGGAAATCCAAACATCAACATTCAAGGCGCCCCGGTGGGCACCCTGTGCTGCTATTTATGTATTACGGTTCTGAATATCTTTACCATGCGAAAGGTGATTCGCAAGGCGCCCAGTGTGTCCAAGCACCTGCTGAAGCCGTTGATCGCCTCTCTGGTGATGGGCGCGGTGGCTTACGGCGGCTGGAGGCTGACGGCTGCGGTGACGGACAGCAGCTTGATTCAATGCGCTCTGCCTATTGCGTTGGCAATGGCTGCCTACGTGATTTTGGTCATAGCGCTGCACATTGTCACGTATGACGACTGCATGCTCCTGCCGAAAGGAGAAAAAATAGCAAAAGCGTTGCGGATTCGGTGATTTTTCCGGGTTTGTAAATTTTCTCTTGTAAACCGGGACAAAATATGATAGATTCATAGGGCGCAATGTTGCGCCCAGATTACCCAGGAAAGAGGCATTGAACGATGAATAAAACTGAATTGATTTCCGCCATGGCGGAACGGTCCGGCCTTTCCAAAAAAGATACGGAGAAGGCGCTGAACGCCGCCCTGGAGACCATTACCGCCGCTTTGGCTACCGGAGACCGGGTGCAGTTGGTGGGCTTCGGCACATTTGAGACCAAGGACCGTGAGGCCCGCACGGGCCGCAACCCCTCTACCGGAGAGCCGATGGAGATTCCTGCCGCCCGGCTGCCTGTATTTAAAGCCGGCAAGGCGCTGAAGGATACCGTAGCTCTGTAGTCAAAAGCCGACGGCGCAATGCGGCCGCCGGCTTTTCCTCTACAACAGACGTCCTGCCGGGGAAAGAGAATGCCCGAGCGGGAATCGAGCGAATGCTTTGCTCCATCCTGGGGCAGCATGTTAAAAGGAGAAGAATATGAGACTGGATAAATTTTTAAAGGTGTCCCGCTTGATTAAGCGGCGTACCGTGGCCAACGAAGCTTGTGACAATGGACGCGTCAGCGTCAACGGCCGGGTGGTCAAGGCCTCCTATGATGTGAAGGTGGGCGACCGGTTGGAGATTGCCCTGGGCGGGCGCACGCTGGCCGTTGAGGTATTGCAGGTGGCGGAGACCGTGCGCAAGGACGATGCGGCGGCGATGTATCGGGAGGTGTAACCATGGAGCGTGCAGCTCTGGTTCTGGAAGGAGGGGCCCTCCGGGGAATTTTTTCAGCCGGCGTCTTGGACTTTTTAATGGGCCAGGGCGTACAGTTTCCTTATGTAGTCAGCGTTTCTGCCGGGACGTGCTGTGCAATGAGTTATCTGTCCGGGCAGATGGGCAGGACCCGGGCCTGTATGATGCCGGATCCGGAAACCCGGTATTACGGTTTGCAGCAGTTTCGGGAGTCGGGCCAATTCATGGATTTGCGAAAAATGTTCTTGGAATACCCCTATGGGCGGTTTCCGTTTGATTTTCAGGCCTATTTCCATGCGGCGACGGAACATGAGATTGTGGTGACCGATCGCGAAGACGGCTTGCCCCGGTACTTAACAGAGCGCTCTGATGAGCGCCGTTTGGGCTTGGCTGCCATGGCGTCCTGTTCCATTCCGCTTCTCAATCGTCCCGTGGCGCTGGACGGCCGCTTTTATTACGACGGCGGGGTGGGGGATTCCATACCGGTTGGAAGAGCGCTGTCGAAGGGCTATGGGAAGGTCGTGGCCGTTCTCACCCGGCGGGCGGGCGTTTATCCCAAGGTGGGTTCCAAGGCCCAGGCGGCGTACCGGGTTTTTTTCCGGAACGATCCGCAGTTCCGGGAGGCGCTTTTATCCCGGCCTGCCCGGTACCGGGCCCAGGTGGCCTATTTAAACCGGCTGGAAAGTCAGGGGCGGGCTTTTGTCATCCGGCCTCAGGTGCCGGAGCTGTCCCACCTGGAAAAAAATCCGGAGCTGGCCGCCAGCTATTACCGCCACGGTTACACGTGGATGGCCGGTCGGTGGCCCGATCTGCAGGCGTTTTTGAGCAGGGAGCCGGAATAAAAAAGAGGTCCCCGGCCATAAAAAATTTGCCGCCTCGAACAGAGCGTACGCTCTGAAACGGGGCGGCAATGAAACGGGGTTCATTGGGCAGCGTCCATGGATTTGAGCTGCAGCTGCAGTTTGTCCGCAATGAGGGCGATGAATTCGGAATTGGTTGGTTTTCCCTTGGTATTGCTGACGGTGTAGCCGAAAAACCGTTGCAGCGTATCCAGATCGCCCCGGTCCCAGGCTACTTCGATGGCGTGGCGGATTGCCCGCTCTACCCGGGATGGGGTGGTGCCGAAGGTTTTCGCAACTTGAGGATACAAAACCTTGGTAATGGCGTTGATCACATCCATATCATTGACTGCAATGACAATGGCCTCCCGCAGGTATTGATAACCTTTGATGTGGGCCGGTACGCCGATCTCATGAATGATGCCGGTTACCATGGACTCGATGTTCGGCTCCGGCTGTGCCGGCCGGCGGACCAGGGCGGGGCGCTTGGTTGCCTGGCTGGCGCGAATTTCCTCCAGTCGCTCGACCAGCGCAGACATATCGCAAGGTTTCAGCATCAAATACTGCACGCCCAGGTTGGATACCGTCATCGCTACGTAATCTGTCACGAACCCGGAGGTCACCAGACCGACAGGCGGCTTGTCCATGGCATTGGCATAGCGCAGAACGCTGATGCCGTCCCGCTTGGCCAGCATGAGATCCAGTACCAGAATATCCGGCTTGGTTTGTTCCAGCAGGCGGACCGCCTCTTCTCCGTCCGTGGCTGTGCCCACCAGGTCGTAGCCGTCCAGCTGCTGCAGCTCGTTTTTCAAGTGACCGCAGAATGCCTCGCTGCTATCTGCGATCAAAACCTTGATCCGATTCTCCATGAATTTCCTCTCCTCCAATCAGTTTAGACACCGCTCTGGCCAATCCGCATAGGCCGTCGCTGCGACGGTTCTAAATTATCATAAAGCCGCAGGTTTTGCAAGGTCATTTTCATAACAATCGTTCCCTAAGGTTCGACTAAAATCTTGCTTTCTAATGAGAAAACCGAATTTTTTGTTATGTTTTGTCGAATGGTGATGCTTTGTGACGCTGTTTTTTGTCAAACAGAAAGTTTTCTTGACGAATGCAGGCGGTGATAGCAGGAAGAGCATTTCTCAACAACCGCACATGATGTCTAGGATGACCCGGTCGGTCTCCCGCATTCCGCTTCTGGCCATCCGCCCGACATTTCCGATGGTATTGTCCACGCCTTTGCGGATGATGCCGTCTCCGTCCAGGAACTCCTGACCGTGGCAGTAAAGCTCATACCCCAGAATTCCTGCGTCAATGGCGGCTGCAATTTTGGCGGCGCAGGAGGCCTTGGCGCCGTCACAGACCATGCCGGATACCACAGCCAGGGCGTTGACGATCGTATGGGCGACGGTCTTGTAGTCTCCTCCCAGAAGATAGGCGATGCCTGCGCCTGCGCCGCAGCCGGCGCAGGTGGCGCCGCAGAAAGCGGACAGACAGCCGATGCCGGTCTTTTGATGAATGGTCACCAGGTCGGACAGGGTGACGGCCCGAAGCAGCCGCTCCCGGTCGGCGCCTACCGCCTTGGCATAGACGGCTACGGGCACGGAAGCGGTGATGCCTTGGTTACCGCTGCCGGAGACAATGATCACCGGCATTTCGCAGCCGCTCATACGGGCGTCGGATCCGGCGGCGGCAAAAGCCCGGGCCAGGAAACGGACGTCCTCCCCGTAGACCTGACGCAGCGTCCGGCCCACATTGGCTCCCCAGGAGCCCTCCATACCGGCCTGGGCAATGGCCAGGTTGCAGTCGATTTGGCGGCCTACCAGGGGCTCCAAATCTTGGATATCGGCTTCCTGGGCAAAGTCATAAATCTCCCGGACGGACATGGGGTGAGCCGGTTTGCCGCTGTTTTCCAGACGCCGTCCCTGGTGGATGACCTTCCCGTCTCGTTCCACAAGGAGCAGGTTGATGTGATTGCCCTGGAGCACGGCGCGGGCGGTGCCGCCGTTTTTTTGCCGCAGGCAAATCTCAATGTACAGCAGCTCGTCGTTTTGTGCGGGAAATACCCGGATGATGCTCCGACGCAAAAGCGAACGGATCTGCACCTGCTGAGACGGCTCCAGAGCGGCTAAGACCTCCAGCTTTCGATCCGGCTGCCCGGAGACCAGTCCGGCTGCGACGGCTGTCTCGATGCCTCGCAGACCGCCTGTATTGGGTACGATGACGCTTTTCACGTTTTTGATGATATTGCCGCTGACCGTGACTTCCACCTGAACGGCCAGCTCCGGCGCGCCGCCCCCGGCCGCCTGCCATGCTGCGGCGGCGCAGTAGGCGAGGGCTATGGGCTCGGTGCAGCCCATGGCGGGAATTAATTCCTGCTGCAGCAGAGAAAGATACCGCTGGTATAACGTCTGTTCCATAAGTCCTCCCGGATCCCTGTGTTTTTGAGTTTCTTTACAAAACCCCTAATTTTAATAAAAACAGTATAGCACATATTTGTGAAATTTGCCAGTATGATTTCGCTTCCTTCCGGCAGACTCTTGGAAATGGAATAAACGGCTGGTTTCAGCCGGTCAGGCAGAATTTTCACAGCTTGTTTCCACAAGCTCTCGTTTTTTGGCTTCCAAAAGAGACTGCCGCTATAACCGGGGATAAGCCCTAAGTCGCTGCCCTGAGGCCTGCATATGACTGGGAAATTTTGACTACCGATTGACAAGTTACGGTGCAGCTTTTTTGCGGAATTGCTTCTTGTAAGCAGGAGAAGAATCGTGTATACTAAATTGCTGTCCGGTTACCCGGCGAATTTTACATGGTAAAGGATTATTATGACATTTCAAGAACTTGACTTATTGCCTGCGATTTTGCAGGCTGTGAAGGAAATCGGATATACGTGCCCTTCGCCGATTCAAGCCGCCTCGATCCCACAGGTTTTGGCCGGTCGGGATTTGATTGGCTGCGCCCAGACGGGTACGGGGAAAACGGCGGCTTTTGCAATCCCCATTCTCCAGCGGCTGGAGAGCCGCATCGGCCGGTCTCATCAACCCATTCGGGGGCTGGTTCTCACGCCGACTCGAGAGCTCGCATTGCAAATTCAAGAGAGCTTTACCCGGTACGCCAAATATTTGCCGGTTCGTTCCGCCGTAATCTTTGGCGGCGTGGGCCAGAACCCTCAGATCGAGGCGATCCGGCGAGGCGTCGACGTGCTGGTGGCGACGCCTGGGCGGCTGATTGATTTGCACAACCAAGGTTATGTGGACCTGAGCAGACTGGAAATTTTCGTTTTGGATGAAGCCGACCGGATGTTGGACATGGGCTTCATCCGGGATGTTCGAAAAATCATTGCTTGGTTGCCGGAAAAACGGCAGACGCTGCTGTTTTCCGCCACGATGCCTCAGGAAATTGCAGAGCTTTCCCAGACGCTTTTGCATAACCCGGCTTGCGTGGAGGTGACGCCGCAGTCTTCTACGGTGGAGGCGATTGTGCAGAAGCTCTACTATGTGGCTCAGCAGGATAAAAAACACCTGCTGTCGTATGTCCTCCAGGAGAAAAGTCTCACCAGCGTCCTGGTTTTCACCAACACCAAGCATCGGGCCAACCGGGTGGCCGAGCTGCTGAATCGGGCTGGAATCGCCGCCATGGCGATTCACGGGAACAAAAGCCAAAACGCCCGGGTTCTGGCCTTGCGCAGCCTAAAGGAGGGGACGATTCGCGTCCTGGTTGCCACGGACATTGCGGCCCGGGGCATCGATGTGAGCGGATTGCCCTGTGTCATCAATTATGAGCTGCCCAATGTGCCGGAGACTTACGTGCACCGCATCGGGCGTACCGGTCGGGCAGGGAAGCCGGGGCTGGCGATCAGCTTTTGCAACCCGGATGAGCGGGCGTGGCTTCGGGATATTGAGAAACTGATCCAGAAGACAATTCCTGTGGAGAAGCACCACCCCTGGTCGGCGGAGAAGCCGCAGAGCACGGAAAAGAGCGTAAAAAACGGCTTATGCGAGGCAACGCCCAAGGCGGCTACCCGGTCTCGCCGCCAGACGGGGCAGCAGACAGGCCAAAAGCTGAGGCTGGATCCCATGCCCCTGCCGACTCCCTCGGCGCCTTTCGAGCCGCCCCAAGCGCCGCGCCGGGTCTTGCGCTCAGACCCTTGGATCCCCGGCCGGGTTGTGGCCTCAGCCGACGGACGCCGGAACAGAAAAAAGCAAAATCAACGTCCCGCCGGGAAGTGAGCTGGGCCGGATGAGCCGGAGAGCTGCGCGGGCTTTCCGGCTCACGTGCCTTGTCAAAAAGGAAGACGCCTGCTGCAGACGGTCCGGCTCGGCCGGAGGTTTGCAGCAGGCGTTTGCAATCTATTGAGTTTTAATTGTAATTCTGGAGAAGCCAGCATATGGCGTTGATATAATCCTCGCCGTAGCCTTTGTTCTGAAAATCCTGCGTGCTGGATACGTCGGGGAATTCGAATAAACAGGCGTCGTATCCCACGACATAGGCTGCCCAGGAGGCGAAATACCCGGAGCCGCCGGACAGGGAGGTATAGCGGTTGCTGGGAAAATACCGGGCGAAAGCGCGGTAAATGGCGCCGCTTTGGCCGCCGGAGACAATGGTTTGCCGGTACCATCCGTGGGTGTCGATGAGCACATTGCTGCCGGAACCCTGGACGGATTGGACAAACCTTGCCAAAGCCTGGGCCTCCCGGGCCTGGAGGGGGGCGGTGCCGTTATAGTTCCGGCCGTCGGAGCGGCTTTGATACCGGTAGGGGAAGCTGCGGTTTAGGTCGATGCCGACGCCATAAATATTGTTGCCGTTGGCGTCCAGGCGATAGGTGGTGCACCGGCCGGGACCGTTGCAGGTCCAGCCGTCATATAACCCGTCCGGATTTAAGCAGGGAAGCACATACACCGACCAATCCCCGCTGCGCACCAGCTCGTCGTAACGGTCTTCCAGGACCTGCATCAAATCTTCTGCGGTATCGACCAGCAGTTGGCCGTCCCGGCTGAAATTATCCTCCCAGCCATGGATGGCAAAGGCCAGGATGATGACATTTTCTCCGTCTCCGTACCGGTAAGCCTTCAGGTCCCGGCCTGCGCCGCTTTGACCGTAAACGAGGGTTTCCATCACTTGCTTTTGGTAGGGCGTCAGGGTAAACAGCTTCCGGTATTCCGGCCGGACCAGGCGGGTGAGAGTAGCAGCCAGCTCCGAGCGGCGGATGCTGCTGTCGGGAAGGAAGGTCCCGTATTCGTCATGGCCGGTGAGAACGCCGGCCCGGTACAGGGCGGCTGTGGCAGTCCAATAAGGATCCCCAGGGGCATAATCCGGCAGAATTTCCACTTGATTGACGGCGGCCAGCTCTTCTTTGGGTAGGCTCCGGTACAAAATTTCCGCGACTTCCGCTCGGGTAACCGGCCGGCCGGGAGGATCTGCTGCCAAGCTCTCCGGCAAAATACCGTATTCTGCCCCCCGGGTCATGTAATAGGTGTACCACGGCTTGCCGTAATCCGCCGAAGTGTCTGGGATCCCCCAATACTTCTCATAGATCCGGACGGCGACGGCAACTGCCTGACTCAGCGCCACGGTTCCATTGGGGGAGAACCGGTCGTCCCCGACGCCTTGCATCAGGTCCATGGCGTAAACGGCCTGGATGTAGGGGTAATGCCAGGCGTCGGAGGATACGTCCGGGAAAGGAAGCTCCGGCATGGATTCCGGCAGTGCAAAGGCGTCCATGCCGGTATCCGGCTCAGAAGGCTCCGGAGCGGAAGGATCTGCCGGAATGCGATATTCCGGCCGGACCAGACGACTGAGGATGGCGGCCAACTCTGAGCGGCGAATCTGACTGTCCGGCCGGAAGGTACCGGCGTCGTCGTTTCCCATGAGAATGCCCGCCCGGTACAGCGCAATGACGCCATTCCAGTACAGGTCGCCTTCTGTGTAATCCGGCAGGGTCGTCACATCATGGATGGCTTCCAGCTCCTGCTCCGGCAGGCTGCGGGAGAGAATTTCCGCCAGTTCTGCCCGGGTGGCCGGACGGAGGAGGGAGACATCTGTCAAGGATTCCGGTAGAATGCCGTATTCCCTGGCCCGGGCTATGTAGTAAGTATACCACGGCTTGCCGTAGTCCGCCGAGGCATCCGGAATGCCCCAATACTTTTCATAGACCCGGACGGCCACGGCAAGGCCCTGGGTGAGCGGAACGGTGCCGTTGGGGGAAAACCTGTCTCCGCCGGTTCCGGTCAGCAGCCCCAGCGTATATGAGACCTGCACATAGGGATAGTACCAGGACCGCTGGGAGACGTCGTCGAAGGGAATGTCCGGCAGCTCCTCCGGCAGCTGAAACGCTTCCATGCCCGGCCACTCGGAAGCCATGGCCTGGACCGGCAGCATCACCAAAATGAGAAAGATGCAAATGATACGGCTCCATAGTCCCCTGCGTTTTTGTTTCACGAAAGTTCACTCCTTTTCTCGCCTGTATTCTGTTGTGACATCATATACTACTACGAATGCGCGTTCTCCTTTTGTTTTACCAAATTAAAATAAGATACAGAAGCATCAAATTTGCATCAAAAAAGTACAAGCAATTTCCCGGCACCTCCTGTTTTCTGCCGCATACCTATGGAAAAAGGAGGAATCTCTATGGACCCATTTGACAAGACCCAAACCGACCCGATCTGGCAGAGGGTCTGGAACCATCAGCCTCTGACGCCGCCTGCGCCGCCGGAGCCTGTCCGTCCCACTCCGCCGCCCAGACCGGCTCCTCCCCGTCCCAGACCGCCTGCACCGGTTCCGCCGCCTCGGCCCATGCCGCCGCAGCCCGCTCCGCCGGTGCGCCCCGGGGTAACCTGGACCAGCCAGGAATTGCTTCATCAGTCCCGGGCGGAGGCGGACTTTGGGCGCAGGAGCTTGGCGCTGAGCCGTACCATGGGAGCCAGGGGACGAATTGCGTTGACCCAAATTTCCCGTCAGGCCATGGAACGCTCCGCATGTCTGCGGGGGATGGCCCGTCCGGAGCAGCGGGGACAGCCGGACAGGTCGCGTCAGCCGGAACCCCGGCGGGAGTCGACCGAACGGGCTCTGTTCCAGCTTTTGACCCAGGCGCGGCAGTTTGAGGGTCTGTATGCAGCCAGCCAGAATCACCCGATGTATGGCTCTGTGTTTGCGCAGTTCCGTCAGGAGCTGACCCAGACCATCCGCATTTTGCTTTTATTACTGGGCGGCCTGGGACGGTAACCGGCGTAATCCGGGAATGCGTCTATGTCCCAAGCAGGGCGGCAAATGTTTTATTTGACGCCTGCTTGGGCTATTGCCGGGTGGGGTGGCCTTGGAGCCGGCGCACGAAGGCGGCCGGATCCGGCGCTTGAAAAAAAGCGGAGCCGGCGACCAGAATGTCGGCGCCGTGGTCCAGGCAGGTCTGGAATGTATGGGAATTGACTCCGCCGTCCACTTCCAGCATACAGTGGAGCTTTTGCGTATCGATCCAACGCCGGAGGAAGGCGAGCTTCGGCATGGTATCCGGGAGAAAGGCCTGCCCGCTGAAGCCCGGCTCTACGGTCATGACCAGCAGCATCGAGCACAGCTCCAGATAAGGCAGAACCGCTTCGGCCGGAGTGCCGGGCTTCAGGCTGAGACCGGGCCGGCACCCGCATGCCCGGATGCGGAGCAGGGCGGCCCGGATTTGCTCCGGAGTATCGGACTCCACATGGACACAGACCATGGAGGCCCCGGCTTTGCAAAAGGCTTCTACGTAGCGGACAGGCCGGTCGATCATCAAGTGTACGTCCAAGGGCAGCTCCGCCACCTGGGCAATGGCCCGGACCACAGGCATGCCGATGGTGATATTGGGGACGAACTGACCGTCCATCACGTCCACATGAATATAATCCGCGCCAGAACGGGCAATGGCTCGGAGGTCTCGTTCCAGATTGGCAAAATCTGCCGAGAGAATGGAGGGAGAAACCTTAGCCATGACAGAACCTCCTATAAAAAAACAAAAATTTCCATGCACCGGCAGAAAAGTCCGGGCATACTAGTGAATGTGCGGACGCCGCTTCCGAAAAAACGCAGACCGTCCGCTTCAAATACGGGAGGCTGCTTCCAGCCTCCCGATTGGAAATTACAGAATTAGAGTATCACATTTTCGGGAAAAAGGCAACAGATTCCGGGGAAATTTTCAGAATACGCGGAAGCGGGCTGGACATACTACTCCCGAACCCAAAACAAAGGAGGCCAGCCATATGAATTGCCATGCCAACAAATCCATTGAGTGTACGGTGGTGTCCTGCGCCAACCACTGCGGAGATGCCAATTACTGCTCCCTGGACAAGATCCTGGTGGGCACCCATGAGTGCAATCCCACCATGGACCAGTGCACCGACTGCATGTCCTTCCGCAAGAAATAACTTGACACAGCAATAAAAAAGCGCGATGCGAGACGGAACGGTCCGTTTTACATCGCGCTCTTTTTTATGTTTATGCGGCTTTTTGAATCCTTACATTCCCAGAGACGGAGTCAAAGGAGAATGCGCCGCCGCCCTGGCCGCAGTAGTACACGTCTCCCTGCTTGGAGGTGGAAAATTGGCAGTCCAGCTTGCCGGATACGGAGTCCAGCTCGGCGGAGAAGGAAGCGTCTGCGGGCAAGGTGATTTGCACATGGCCCGAGACGGTATCGGATGAAATTTCTCCGGGAACTTGGCTGAGGGAGAGAGTCATGTCAGCCGATACTCCGTCCAGCTCCAGACGATTCGCCTGTCCGGACAGAGTGAGGCCGCCGGACACCGTGTCCATTTCCAAAAAGTCAAAGCTGCAGCGCTCCAGGAGAATGGAACCGGATACGGAGTTCAGCCGGCAGTTCCGGGCGGTCAGATCCTGGCCGGTTACGGATGCGCTGGTTACGTCAATTTCCAGGTCGGTCAATTGCCCGGCCAGAGACCGGGGGATTTCCAGGGTCAGGTTCTTTTTCGGGGTACGGAACCCGAATAGGCCGATTCCCCATTGAGATTTACAATATTGAATGATGAGGCGCCCACCCACGACGCGGTAGCGGAGCTGCTCATCCTCGTCCAGTCCTTCGTTTTCCTGAAAGACCACGGAATTCCCGTCGGTCAGAACCAAGTCCACCGTGCCGTCGACCCAGTTGATCTCCAGGGCGTTGAGGTTTTCGGCGGGGACGGAACCGCTGCCGATCTGATATTGGCTGCTTTCATCGTAGTGTAAGGCCCAGTTGCCGAAGGATATCCCTTCTATTTGCAGCCCCGGAAACAGGCCCAGGCACCACAGTAGAAGTCCCAGGAGAATCACGGCGGTCAGACTCCATAGAACGATGCGCACAATGGCGCCGGATTTGTTTGTTTTCATGATAATCAACCATTCGGCCGCTATGCGTCCGCACAAATAGGAATGAAAGAGTGCAGACAAACGACCGCCTTTCATATAAAATAGACCTGAGGAGAATGCACACTACAACGCACGGTGAGGTGAGTCGTAGATTGCATGCAGAACTCAAAACAGTATGATAATCAGTGCCGGAACAGCCTTTTCAAGCACAAATAAGCGGCGTTCGGAACCCGTACACTAAGGATTGTTTTAACACCTGTTAAATGCTTGGCAGTTCAGTCACTGCATTCTCCTCACCATTACTTATGAGGAGGTTTTACTGTGAAAGTCGTATTTCCAACCTGCTGCGGTGTAGATGTTCACAAAACATTCGTGGTTGCTACCATCATCACCACGCCCGCAGACAGCTTGCAGCCCCACTATCAGAAAAAGCGTTTCAGTACATTCAATTCAGATTTGAACCGTTTTGCAGATTGGTTACTGGAACACAACTGCCTGGATGTCTGTATGGAATCCACCGGAAAGTATTGGGTTCCTGTGTTTAACATTCTTGAAAAGCGTGGTATTCAAGTCGTGATTGCCAACCCCAAATGGGTAAAGGCTGTGAAGGGAAACAAGGATGATACGAAAGACTCCAAGTGGATCGGTGATCTGTTTCGTATTGGGCTTGTAAAAAGCAGCTTCATCCCAGATCGGAATATCCGCATTCTGCGGGAATTTACCCGCTACCGCTATAAGCTGGTTTCTATGAAAAGCAGCGAGAAAAATCGTTTCCAGAATGCATTTACTGTCTGCAATGTGGCATTGGACTGCGTTGTGTCCGATATGTTTGGCAAATCCGCAACCGCCATTACGGATTACCTCACATCCGACGGATCCTTTGACCCGGAACATTGCGTTTCCCTGTTACAGTGCTCTCTTAAAAAGAAGGCGGAACAAGTGTTGGAGTCCATTGAAGGTTTCTCCATCGCTGACGAGCAGAAGGCTCGTATCAAAATTGTTCGTGAGCATTATGATTTCATTGAAAAGCTGATTGCCAAGATAGATACCTGTGTTAATGAGATGGTTGCCAAATACGAAGGTGAGATCAATCTTCTTTGCACCATTCCGGGTATCGACCGGAAATCCGCAATTACCGTCATCTCTGAAATCGGCACGGATATGAACCAGTTTGGTTCCTCCAAGAGGCTCTGTTGTTGGGCCGGATTAACTCCCGGCAACAATGAATCCGCTGGAAAGAAGAAGTCTGTGCGTATCTCCCGTGCGGGTGTTTACCTCAAGCCTGTGTTGGTGCAGGTGGCTCACGCTGCGGTAAAGGATAACAGCAATCCTTACTACAAGCTGAAATATGAGAGAATTGCAAAGCGCCGTGGCAAGAAGCGGGCCATTATTGCCATTGCCAGAATGATCCTAACGGCAATCTACTCGATGTTTTGCACCGGCGAGGTATGGAACCCTGTTGACCTTTTCAAAATTGATATGCCCGAACATTTGAAGGAACAGCAGCTTGCCAAAGCAATTAAGCAGGCAACACGCTTCCTGGAAAAACACGGGTTATCTGTGGCGTAGATGTTTTGGAATATCCTTTCACCTTGCAAGATTGCTTGTTTGCAGGGGCGTTTTCCTGCGCCCTTTTTCACTTGATACCCGGACTATACTAACTTTTACACTATTCCTCTCAATCTTTCAGATCAAAGCAGGCTTTTATGATGTTTTGGACTGCGGCGGATAATGGGAAAATCACCCAGGTGATGTGCCAGGCCATAGTGGCGAAGCTGACAATGAGGTAGATGACCAGAGATATGGCGGAGATGAAACCGTTGATGCTTTTTCTGAGCCTGATTTGGGGCGTGTCCGGTTCGACTTCCTCTTTCCGGTTTTCCGTCTTTTGCGTGTTCGGGTTCAAAAAGGTGCTCCGGAAAACCAGCAGGCCGGTGGCCAAGGCCACCATGACGAACATCCACACCACGTTCCCGTTCAGAATTACGGGTATGACGCAAGTGATATAGAGCATAATGGCAGCTGCCAAAATGAGACTGGAAATCCAGGCAGGACACGGGCGGACGGCGCCCACGGGGGAAGAAGCGGGTGCGCTTTGCTGTGCGCTGCGCGTGAGGAAATCCCGCAGATCTCCAATGCCGGACACGGCCAGAGAGTAGGCGGCCTCGGGCGTTTTCCCCTCTGCAATCAAATCGTCGTACTTATCCAGGGTATTTTGCAGGATTTCCGCTTTGGTTTCCTCCGTGGCTGCCGTCTGCGGCGCGCCGGCGAAGAGGTAATCGATGTAGGTTTTCAGTTTTTCTCTCATAGGGGTTTCTCCACCTCCAATAATTTATCCATAATTTCTTTGGTCTCGCCCCATTCTGCCAAGAGGCGGGTACAGGTCTGCCGTCCCTCCGGCGTAATGGTGTAGTATCTGCGGCGGGCCCCGCTGGCCTCGCCGCCCCAGTAGGAAGCCACGAGCCCACTTTCCTCCAACCGGCGGAAGGCGGTGTATAAGGTGGCTTCTTTCAGCTCCAGTTTCCCGCCGGACAGCTGGGTCACGGTTTTGTTGATTTCGTAGCCGTAGCTGTCCCGCAGCATCAGCCGGGCCAGAATGATGGCGTCCGTATGGCCGCGGATCAGATCTCCGGCAATCGACATGGGACCACCTCCTTGGTTTTCTACCATTGTACCGGAAGATACTTCGCCTGTCAAGGTATATGTTTCAAATTAAGTAAAAATTTAGAAGAGATATTCCATATCGTGAGAATCCAGCCGACCGGCCTGCCGGATTTGGGGCAAAGGGCTATTTGTGATATTTGCTTCCTCCCTGAATGGACTCGGCCCGGTAAAGCTGTTCCAGAACCATAATCCGCGCCAGGTGATGGGGAAAGGTCATTTTCCCCATGGAGAGGCAAAGGTCGGCCTGGGCTTTCAGCGCCGGGTCTATGCCGAAGGAGGAACCGATGAGAAAACAAGCGGAAGACCGGCCGGAGAGTTTGATTTGGGACAGCTGAGCGGCCAGCGCCTCGGAGCTCAGCTCTCGCCCTTCCGGCGTCAGAACGCAAAACCAGGCGCCTTTGGGAATCTTTTGACGGATTAGTTCGGCTTCCCGAGCCAGGCCGGCGGCAATTTCCGACGGCTGGGGAGATTCCGGCAGACGGCATTCCGGCAGCTCCAGCAGCTGAAACCGGCAGGTTCCGGACAAGCGTTTTTCATATTCGGCTGCGGCGGACAGGTAAAATTTTTCTTTCAGCTTGCCCATAGCAAGCAGGGTGATTTGAAACATGGCAAGGCCTCCCGGCAGTGACGTAAACAGAACGCATAGCGCCTGTAGCCCTGCCAGTATATCAAAAAATGCGGAGCCGCGCAAGGAAATCCCCTTGCTCTTTCAGAAGTATCTGGCTATAATAACGGCAAAGAAGCCGAAATCCAGCACAATTGCGGCGTTTTCGACGCAATGGGAAGGAAAGGAAGTGTGCGCCGTTGGACTATACTGCCTGTACTCTTTGCCCCCGGGCCTGTGGAGTCAACCGGTCGGCGGGCCGGCTGGGCTTTTGCCGGATGCCTGGGCGGATGCGGGTGGCCAAGGTGATGCGCCATTTTTGGGAGGAGCCGGTCTTGGCCGGACCGGGAGGCAGTGGGGCCGTTTTTTTCTCCGGCTGTACCCTCGGCTGCCTGTACTGCCAGAATGCGGACATCAGCTTTCTTGGGCGGGGAGAGGAAACGGACGCCTCCGCCCTGCGGAAGATGATGGAGGCGCTGATTGCCCAGGGGGCGGAGAACATCGATCTGGTGACGCCCACGCAGTTTCTGCCGGAGATTCTCCCGGCGCTGACCCCCGAGCTGCCGGTTCCCGTGGTGTATAATTGCGGCGGCTATGAGTCGGTGGAAACGCTGCGCCGCCTGGAGGGGCGAGTGGACATTTATCTGCCGGATTTGAAATATGCAGACGGGACGCTGTCTCTCCGGCTTTCCGGAGCGGCGGACTATTTTCCGGTTGCCGCTGCGGCAATCCGGGAAATGGTGCGGCAGACGGGGCCCTACCGGATGGCAGGGGAGCGGCTTCGCCGGGGCGTGCTCATCCGCCATTTGATTCTGCCGGGTCAGGTGGAGAATTCCCTGCGGGTTTTGGATTGGATTGGGGAGACCTTCCCCCGGGGGACGGTTTTGGTGTCTCTCATGCGCCAGTACACGCCCATGGCCCGGGTGGCGGAGATGCCGCCGTTCAACCGGCGCGTCACCCAGGAGGAGTATGAGGCGGTGCTCAGTTGGATGTATCTGAACGGTTTGGACGGTTTTGTTCAGGAGGCGGAGGCAGCTTCGGAAAAATTTATTCCGAATTTTTGAAATTCAATAAACGTATGTTTGCGTTTTTCCAAAAGATGTGTTATGATAAAAGAAAAAGGGGGCGGCATTATGCCAAGGACCAGCAACAAGCAGGAGGAGATCCTCCAGTACATTGACCGATTCGTGGCGGAGAACGGATATCCTCCCTCCGTCCGGGAAATCGGCGCTGCCGTGGGTCTTCGATCCACCGCGTCGGTAAGCTATCATTTGAATCATCTTCAGGCCAAGGGGCTGGTGGCCTATGAGGCGGGGAAGAAGCGGGCCCTGTCCATGCCCAACGCCAAGCCCGGTCAGATTCCCATCATTGGTGTCGTGACGGCGGGGCTTCCCATTTTGGCTGTGGAAAACCAGGAGGGAACCATGAGCTGGGACGGCGATCCCGGTTGCTTTGCCCTCCGGGTCCGGGGAGACAGCATGGTAGGCGCGGCCATTTTGGATGGCGACCTGGTGGTGGTTCGTCCGCAGCAATCGGCGGACGACGGACAGATTGTGGTGGCGCTTCTGGGCGACGAGGCGACGGTCAAGCGCTTCCGCTGCCAGCGGGGCCGGGTCTGGCTCCAGCCGGAGAACCCCGATTATGCGCCGATCGATGCCTCTGCGGCAAAGCTTTTGGGCCTGGTGAAGGCAGTGGTGAGAAATTATTGACGTCCGGTGAAAGCGCCGGACCGGCTTTCGGCAGCCCATGTTGCCTGCCGGTGCAGGGCCGGTGGGCGTGGGACAAAATCTTTGGAAACCGGGAGGGAGCGCATGGTGTTTGATGTTGATATCTGGCTGAAAGCTTATGTCCAGGCGGTTCAGGCGAGGTTTGGACCGCGGATCCGATTGATCGGTTTGCAGGGGAGCTTCAGCCGGGGAGAGGCGTCGGAGGGAAGCGACGTGGATGTGGTGCTGATTCTGGATGCGGTTTCGGCCCGGGATCTGGCGGACTACAGCGAGGCGCTGGACGGCCTGCCGGAGCGGGAGCGGATCTGTGGGTTTATTTCGGGAGAAGCCGAGTTGACGGCGTGGGAGCCTTCGGATCTGTTTCAGTTTCTCTACGATACCAAGCCCATTCTGGGGAACCTGGACACGCTTCGGGAGAAAATAGGCCCCGACGATCTCCGGCGGGCTGTTTGGGCCGGAGTGTGCAACATGTACCATATGTGCGCCCACAATATGGTTCATGAAAAAAGTCCGGATATTCTGCGCAGCTTGTATAAATCAGCCGTGTTCACGCTTCAGGCAATTGCATTCCGGCAAACCGGCCGGTATGCCGGGCGGAAGAAAGAGCTGGGTCCGCTTTTGCAGCCGGAGGAGAGGCGGATCTTGGAGGCGGAGACCCACTGTAGACACTGCCGGGACCTGTCTCCGGAGGCCTTTGCCGCGCTGTCGGACCAGCTGCTGCGCTGGGCCTCTGCTTGGATTCTGCGGTGTGCAGAGGCATGACGGAGGCGGTGGATATGCGTACGGAGGAACAGCTGCTGCGCCTGATTGCCGCTGTGTCTCAGGCGGACCGGGACAGCATCTGGCGTTCCGTTTTTGTGGCGTGTGATTTGTTTGACCGAACTGCCCGGGCGGTGGCGGCGCATCTGGGCCTGGTCTACGATGCGGCTGAGGGAGAGAGCAGCTATGCCTACCTGCGCCGTGTGCAGCAGCTGCCGGCGGACGCCAAAGCGGTGTTTTGATTTTTAGGGAGGCTGGAAGATGGTTCGGATCCTGATCATCGAAGACGACTTCGCCATGGCTGAGGCTATGAAAAAACAAATTTTGTCCTGGGGACACGAAGCGCTGTGCGTTCAGGATTTCCAGCGTGTGACGGAAACCTTTGTGCAGTACGATCCCCACATGGTTCTGGTGGACATCATGCTGCCCTTTTACAACGGCTATTATTGGTGCAGCGCAATCCGGAAAATTTCCAATGTCCCGGTGATTTTTATTTCCTCCGCGTCGAGCAATATGAATATTATCATGGCTATGGAGATGGGGGGAGACGACTTTATTCCCAAACCGGTGGATTTGAGCGTCATGATGGCGAAAATTCAGGCGCTGCTGCGCCGGACTTACGATATGGGAGGAAAGATCCCGGTTTTGGAGCATCGGGGCGTGGTGCTGAATTTAAACGACGCTTCCTTGACCTATCAGGCGGAGCGTTTGGAGTTGACCAAGAACGAATTTCGAATTTTGCAGACCTTAATGGAAAATAAGGGGAAGGTGGTCAGCCGGGACACGCTGATGACGAAGCTGTGGCAGGTTGACTCCTATGTGGAGGAGAATACGCTGACGGTCAATGTCACCCGGCTGCGCAAGAAGCTGGAGGCCATCGGTTTGACCGGTTTCATTGCGACCCGGATCGGCAGCGGGTATATCGTGGAATGAGCGCGCCGGTCGCGGCGTCTTGCCGGATAGGCCCTGCGGGAAGGGGGGAGCTGCCGTGAAAACGGAAAAGAGGGATTCCATTCTGGGCCGTTACTTGCGGCAGTATTGGAAGGGAACCCTGGTATTCGGCTTTTTTGTGGGAATCTTTGCGTTCATTTTTTCCTTGTACAATTTGGAAGTGGAGGCCGTGTGGTATGCCGCCGGCCTGTGCGCTCTGGCGGCTCTGGTCATTCTGACCGTGCATTTCGGCCGGTACCGCCGGCGGCACCTGCAGCGAATGCGGGTGCTGCAGGACGTGCCGCTCCTGCTGGATCAGCTGCCGGAGCCCCGGACCTTGGCGGAGGCGGACGACCAGAAGCTGCTCCGCGCCTGCCGGGATATCCTGGATGCCAATTTGACCAGCTGGCAAAACGAGCGCAGGGAGAGTATGGACTATTACACCACATGGGTTCATCAAATCAAAACCCCAATTTCTGCGATGTATATGCTGCTCCAGCAGGAGGATACGGAAGAGCACCGGGCTCTTGCAGCCGAGCTGTTTCGGATTGAGCAGTATGTGGAGATGGTGTTGAGCTATCTGCGTCTGGGCAGCGGCGCTTCGGACTTCCTGTTTCAAACCTATGATTTGCACGATGTCATCATCCAAGCCGTGCATAAATACGCCCCGCAGTTTGTGCGGAACCGGGTCCGTCTGACCTATGAACCGGTTCATGCGGCGGTGGTCACAGATGAGAAGTGGCTGCTGTTTATTTTGGAGCAGCTTCTGTCCAACGCGGTGAAATACACCCCGGCGGGTTCTGTAACCATTGCCGTTTTGCCTGGGCCCTTGCTGCGGATTTCGGACACCGGAATCGGGATTGCGCCGGAGGATTTGCCCCGGATTTTTGAAAAGGGATTCACCGGCTACAATGGCAGGATCTATCAAAAATCCACCGGGTTGGGGCTGTATCTATGCCGCCTGACGGCGGACAGGCTTTCCCATAAAATCAGCGTGGAGTCCACAGTGGGCGTGGGGACCTCCTTTACGCTGGATCTGCGCCGGGATGCTCTGGAGGTAGAGTAGTGGTCTTTTCTTCACCGGTAGGTTAAAATGGGCGTAGAGAAGGTCCGGCTGAGACGCCGCCTTACAAAAATGTCATATGAAACGGCCGAAATGTCACCGGATTCGATGTCGGGACGCTCGGCCGTTTTGCTATGATATGGGGGTAAAGAAACAAGACGCCGAGAACTCCGGCCGGAACCGGAAGCTCTTGCCAAACGTTAGGAGGCTATTACATGGCAATTTTAGAGGCGCAATGTTTAAAAAAGATTTATACCACCCGTTTTGGAGGCAACCGGGTCCAGGCGCTGTCCGACGTGACCTTTTCTGTGGAGCAGGGGGAATATGTGGCCATTATGGGCGAGTCCGGCTCGGGAAAGACCACGCTGTTGAATATCCTGGCTGCCCTGGACCGCCCCACCAGCGGTCAGGTGCTCCTGAATGGCAGAAGCCTTTCCGGCATTCGGGAGTCGGAGCTGGCGGCATTCCGCCGGTGCAATTTGGGCTTTGTGTTTCAGGAGTTTAATCTGCTGGATACCTTCTCCCTGCGGGACAATATTGTTCTGCCGCTGGTGTTGGCGGGTCGGAATCACCGGGAGATGGACCGGAGTCTGGAGCCTGTAGCCAGAAAGCTGGGCATTGACGACATACTGTCCAAATATCCCTATGAGGTTTCCGGCGGCCAGAAGCAGCGGGCGGCGGTGGCCCGGGCGCTGATTACAAAGCCGCAGCTGCTCCTGGCCGACGAGCCCACCGGCGCGCTGGACTCCCGATCTACAGAGGGCTTGCTTCAGGCCTTTCAGGAAATCAATGAGGCCGGACAGACCATCGTCATGGTCACTCACTCAACTAAGGCGGCCAGTCATGCCAAAAGGGTTCTGTTTATCCGGGATGGGGCGGTTTTTCACCAGCTATACCGGGGCGGGTGCACGGAGAGCCAGCAGTTTCAGCGGATTGCCGACACGTTGACCCTTCTGGCGGGCGGAGGTGAGCGGTCATGAAGACGGGATTTTATGCCAAGCTGGCTGTGGGCAACATGAAAAAGAATGGGAAAACCTACATTCCCTATCTTTTGACCTGTATCATCACCGTCGCCATGTCCTATATGGTCATATCACTGTCCCGCAATCCGGGTCTGGCGGAGATGGCCGGAGGCGATACCTTGAGCCTGAGCCTGCATCTGGCTTGCTGGATCACTGCGTTGTTTGCGCTGATTTTTTTGTTCTATACCAACAGCTTTCTGATGAAACGGCGGAAAAAAGAATTTGGAATTTTTCAGGTGCTGGGGATGGAAAAACGACACTTGTCCCGGGTGGTCTGGTGGGAGACCGTTTATGTGGCTGCCTGCAGTTTGACAGCCGGTTTGATTCTGGGCATTGCTCTGGACAAGGTGATGTTTCTGCTGATTACCAGAGGCATAGGAGGGGAGATCCCTCTGGGCTTTTTCCTGTCCGGAACCGCCGTTTGGGAAACGGTTGTTCTGTTTGCTTCTATTTTTCTGATTGTCTTTTTGCATGGCGTCTGTCAGATCCATCGGGCCGGCCCCATTGACATGCTGCGCGACAGCCAGGCAGGGGAGCGGGAACCGAAGACCAAGTGGGTGATGGTGATTTTGGGCTTGGCCTGCCTGGGCGCCGGCTACTACATTGCCGTTACCACGACCAACCCCCTGGCATCTCTGCTGATGTTTTTTGTGGCAGTCCTTTTGGTGATTGCCGGAACGTATCTGCTGTTTACTGCCGGAAGCATTGCATTCCTGAAGACGCTGCGAAAAAGGAAGAGCTACTATTATAAAACCAGGCATTTTATCGGCGTTTCCGGCATGATTTACCGGATGAAGCAGAACGCGGTGGGGCTGGCCAACATCTGTATCCTGTCTACAGCCGTGCTGGTTATGGTCTCCTCTACCACGTCGCTCATGCTGGGAATAGAGGATATCCTGAATGTCCGATATCCCACGGATTTGGCGGTGTATGCCAGCAAGTGCCCGGGAGGGGATACGGGGGAAATGCCGGAAGCGGTTCGGCAGCTGCAGCAGGAGAAAGGCATCTCCGTTCGGGGAGAGATCCAGTATACCTACCTGATGTTTTCCGCCATCTGCCAAGGCGACACGTACCACGTGGACCGGAGCGCGCCCTTAAGCTCCGTGGATTCCATTCATATTTTGATGTTCATTCCCCTGGACGACTATAATCAGGCGTCGGGAGAACATGAGACCTTGGAAGAGGGGGAAATTTTGCTCTATTCCAACCGGACCAGCTTTGATGAACCGGTTCTGAAGCTGTTTGACCGTACCTATACAGTCGCAAAAAAGCTGGACCGGTTTATCGGAAACGGTTTGCTGGCTGCGAACATGTCCAGCTGCCAGTTTATTGTGGTGCCGGACATGGAGGAGCTCTATGAGCTGAATACCCTGCAGAAACAGGCTCTCACCGACATTGCCAGCGACATTCGCACTTTTTACGGCTTTGACACAGACGCCGGGGAGGAGGAGCAAGTCGAATTTTACCGGGATCTGTGCAGCCTGTTTGCTGCCGACGGATATCAGGCCACGGTGGAGAGTAAGGCCGACGACCGGGCCGGCTTTATGGGACTATACGGCGGCATCTTTTTCCTTGGCGTATTTCTCGGGGTGCTGTTTTTAATGGCCACGGTTTTGATCATCTACTATAAACAGATTTCAGAGGGCTACGACGACAAGGAGCGGTTTGCCGTCCTGCAGAAGGTGGGAATGCGCCCGGAGGAGATACGGGCTTCCATTCGTTCTCAGGTGTGGACGGTATTTTTCCTGCCGCTGCTGACGGCCGGCATTCATTTGTGTGCGGCCTTTCCCATGATATCCCGGCTTTTGGCGCTGATGAATTTGACCAATACGTGGTTATATGTAGGCTGCACGCTGGTCTGCTACCTGATTTTTGCAGCCGGGTATCTTTTCATTTACCTGCTGACCGCTAAAACGTATTATCGAATTGTCAGCAAATAGGAGGAGTATCATGAAGGATTTTCACATTGCGGGGCTCTGGCAGAGCCTCACGGATTTTTGGCTTCCCATGGTGGGGATTATACTGGCAGTTATTTTCCTGAGCATTTTAATCTCCTGCCTGCGCAAGGGGAAATGGCTGGGAGCGGTTGTGACTTGCCTGTTTGCCGCCGTGCTGGCGGCGGGGGCGGTGATTTATCGCCTGCCCCATACGCTGCTGCAATGGGAGCCGGAGGATGTTTCCAAGGTGGAAATTTCCGGTGTGGAGGTGACGGATCCGGAGGTCATAGAGGCGGTCTGGGAGGACCTCGGCGGCCGGTATAGAAGGACGCTGCCGGCCGTCCTAGGCGGGCGGCAGACATATACCATCCAGGTTTATGATCAGAATGGAGGACTTCTCACCTCTCTGGGCATTGCAGGAGAGGATATGGTGAACGTCGGCGGATTTTGGGAGCAGCGGGAGGGAAGCTTAAATCTGGACCTGTACCGGGAAATCGCCGCCGGAGGTGAAAACTCATGAAGCGACTTGCGGCCTTTGGCTTGTGTGTGGCGCTCTGCATCAGCCTGACCGCCTGCCGGTTTGTGGATCTGGAGCCGGAGGAGTTCCTGCACAAGCTGGAGGGAGCGGCACAGTGGCTGGGACAAACGCAACTGACCCGGGATGAAAATCTACTCGGTACTCGTACGACCTCCGACGGGGATTCCTTTGTGGGACAATACACGGCAGACTGCACGGAAGCCACCGGGCGGGATGTGGTCTTCGGCGGCGCATCGACCCAGGCGCGAACGATCCGGGTATACGGCGTGATCGAAACGGAGGCAGGCGAAGCCAAGGTTCGAATTCGCCGGAATGCGACGGTGGAGGAATACGGACCGGATGAGCATGGCGGCTTGGAGCTGGTGCTGGACCTGTCCGGCGGAGGAAATTATATCATGGTATGCTATGACTCCTTTTCCGGCACGGTGGAGCTGCATGCAGAATACCTGGAATAAACGAAAAACTCCCTCCGCCTGCGGGTCCGGAGGGAGTTTTGCCAAGGAAAGTGTACTTGACATTTTTTGCAGAATGTGTATCATGGTACTACATCAAACGCAAATTTTCTGAAATTCCAGGAAAAAGAATTTGCAGCGGGGAGTGCCTATGAAATTTGTCATCGAACACATATCCAAACGCTACGGAGAGAAAGAGGTTCTTCGAGACGTTCATGTTACCTTGGAAAGCGGCAGGATTTACGGCCTGCTGGGACGGAACGGCGCCGGGAAGACCACGCTGTTCAACTGCCTGAACCGGGATATTCGGGTGGATGGCGGGCGGTTTTATCTGGAGGAAAACGGCCGCCGCCGGGATGTGACGCCGGAGGACATCGGCTATGTCCTGTCTACGCCTACCGTGCCGGAATTTTTGACGGGGCGGGAATTTCTCAAGTTTTTTCTGGATATTCACAAGGGAAATCTCCCGGAGACCCGGACCATAGACCAGTATTTTGACGGTATGAGCATAGCGCCGGAGGACCGGGATAAGCTCATGAAGGACTATTCCCACGGCATGAAAAACAAAATGCAGATGTTGATCAACATCATTGCGCGTCCCAATATCTTGCTGCTGGACGAGCCGTTGACTTCCCTGGACGTGGTTGTGGCGGAGGAAATGAAACAGCAGCTCCGCTCGTTCAAGGCGGGACGGATCACCATTTTTTCCACCCACATATTGGACCTGGCGCTGGATCTGTGCGATGAGATTGTGTTGCTTCACCACGGAAAGCTGGAGACGTTGGAAAAGCGCAATTTGGACAGCGGTGAGTTCAAGGATCAGATCATTGCGGCATTGCGGGAGGATGGCCATGAATAAGACTCTGCGCATTTCCTTTTCTTTGAGAAATACTTACCGGGTCAACGGCATTCTCTATTCTCTCAAACAGATCCCTCTGCTTAAGAAATGCCTGCCGGATGCCCTGTACCGGGTGCGGGGGCTGAAGGTGTTTGCCAACGTGGTGTCTGCCATTTGGGAGATATTGTCCGCTTTTCTTGGGAAATATCTGTATTTTTTGATTCTGATTGCAGGCGCGGGGCGGTTCTATGAGGGCGCGCCCCAGGCGGGACTGTTTCTTCATATTTTGGTATTCCTGACGGTCATTGGGGCCTTTTCCAATACCTACCTGTTCAACCCCAGCCGGGACAAATACTACGCGATCATCCTGATGGGCATGAATGCCCGGGAGTTTGCCCTGATTCATTATGGCTATTCGATGGGAAAGCTGCTGGTCGGATTTCTCCTGTTTGCCACCATATTTGGTACCATGGCGGGCGTTCCCCTCTGGCTGTGCCTTCTGATCCCCTTTTTTGCCGCCGGGCTGAAACTGAGTATGGCGGCCTGCTCTTTGTGGGATTATGAAAAAAGGGGCGTGGCGCCCAACGAAAACCGGTTGGGAAAGGTGGGTTGGATCCTGATATGCCTGCTGCTGGCGGCGGCCTATGGCTTGCCGGCGCTGGGGCTTCTCCTTCCGGTTCCGGTCTGTGCGGCGGTGATGGGGCTGTCTGTGGCGGCGGGAGCGGTTTCCGTCCGAAAAATTCTGACATTTCCCCATTATCGAGAGGCATATCAGCAAATTCTGACGGAATTTTTGCATCAGACCCAGAGCTTGAGCCAGGTGGCCCAGGCGCAGAGCCGGAAGCTGATCTCGGAAGACACCGGCATCACCAGTCACAAAAAAGGCTTTGCATATCTTCATGAGCTGTTTGTCCGGCGGCATCAGAAAATTTTGTGGAAGTCTGCAGAAAAAATTACAATTGTGTGTTCCTTCCTCCTTCTCGTGGCTTTGTTGGCGCTTTACCTGGAGCCGACATGCCGGCAGGACGTGAATCGGCTGCTGATGACCTTTCTGCCGTATTTTGTGTTTATTATGTATGCCGTCAACCGGGGAACCGGATTTACCAAGGCGCTGTTTATGAACTGCGATCACAGCCTTCTGACGTATTCTTTTTATAAGCAGCCTCCATTTCTTTTGAAGCTGTTTCAGATTCGTTTGTGGGAAATCGTGAAAATCAACCTGCTTCCGGCGTCGGTGATCGGAGTGGGACTTGCCGCATTGCTGTATGCTTCCGGCGGTACGGATGAACCGGTCCACTATGTGTTGCTGGTGATTTCCATTTTGGCAATGAGCGTGTTTTTTTCTGTCCATTATCTCACGATTTACTACCTTCTGCAGCCCTATAACGGAGCAACTGAAATGAAAAGCGGTACGTATCAAATTATACTGTCCGGAACCTATCTCGTCTGTTTCCTATTGATGCGGCTGCGGATGCCGATCCTGCTGTTCGGCCTGATGTCGGTGGCTTTTTGTGCAGTGTATTGTGTGGCGGCATGTATTTTGGTCTACCGGCTGGCTCCCAGGACCTTCCGGCTGCGGACCTAGGGAGACTTCCCAATTGACGGCGGAATGAAAAATGAAAGGGAGTATGAAAATGCCGCAACATATTATCATTGCAGACTATGACCCCAGCTGGCCGCAAAAATATCGGGAAGAAGAGAAACGGCTCAAGCAGATTCTGGGGGAAAACTGCATGGCAATGTACCATATTGGAAGCACGTCCGTGCCGGGCTTGGCTGCGAAGCCCATCCTGGACATCCTGCCTGTGGTGAAGAGCCTGGAAAAGGTGGATGAGGCGGCTGCTGAATTTGAAAAAATCGGCTATGAATATTTGGGCGAGTTCGGAATCCAGGGCAGGCGGTATCTCCGCAAAGGCGGGGAGGAACGAACGCACCAAATCCATATGTTTCAAGTCGACGACATGAAAAATATCGAACGGCATCTGGCCTTTCGGGACTATCTGCGGTCCCATGCGCGGGAGCGGGAGGCGTATGCGCAGCTCAAACGGTCTCTGGCTCAAAAATTTCCGTACGACATTGACGGATACTGCGACGGAAAGGACAACTTTGTGAAGGAAATGGAAGCGCAAGCCCTCGCCCAGTATTGCGGAATATGGGATAGGCTGTATCTGGCTGCAAGGAAGGTTCAAAACAGCAGAGTCATTTCCCCATTTATAGAAGCCGGGGGAGTTTCCGCCGCGCTTGTTACAAAAAGCGGCCGGATATACACAGGCGTTTGTATTGACACGGCCTGTACCCTCGGTATGTGCGCGGAACGGAATGCCATTGCCCAAATGATCACCAATGGGGAGAGCCGGATTGAGAAAATTGTCGCGGTTATGCCGGACGGCAGCCTCGCTTTGCCGTGCGGCGCTTGCCGGGAATTGATGATGCAGCTGGACTCGAAAAGCGGAGAGATTGAAATCTTAGTGGATTTGGACACCAGACGAAGGGTACTCCTCCAGGATTTGATTCCCGACTGGTGGGGAACCGATCGGTTTTCCGCCGAAGGGTAATGGGGCCGGGTGCCCTGCGAGACGAGGCGTACGACGGAAGGACGCCCGGGTACGCCGTATTGCCGGGGACAAACCGTGAAAAGAAAGACACGAAACCGGAGCAGACCGGTCTCGTGTCTTTGTATTTTTAAGGACGCTTTGAATTGGGACCTGCTACTCTATGTCCTTACAGCACGAGGTCGCGGACAGCCTCTGCCAGAGAGACGATATCGTCCCGGGAGACGAATAGGCGGGTCTCGCCGTTGAGGCCGACCAGGCAGGAGGTGCTGTCATACTGGTAGAAGGTCAGCTCTACCTCTGAGAAGCTTTCGGTGTTGCGATGGAAGAGGAAGCGGATTTCCGCATCGCGTTGGGGTGTGAGATTCTCGCCGCTGCCGGTGGAAGACAGGGCCGTCAGATCGTCTAGAATGTCCTCTATGGCGATTTCGGAACCGTTTAAGGTATAAATGGTCTTCTCGCTGGTGTTGCCGTCATCGTCCGTTTCCTCTGTTGTAGATCGTTCCACATGGTAGGTGGCGCCGTCCAGAGTGATGTCGATGGAATCCACGGTGTCCCAGTCCATCAAAAGAACCTCGTCCGGCAGGAGCTCCGACTGGGTGGTATAGAGCAGGGCGTCGCGGACCGAGCCGTCTATTTGATAAACCATGTCGGAGCCGGCGATTCTGGCGTAACAGGCGTCATCCACAGAATCTCCTACCTCCAGAATGAATTGCGCATCCCGCTCCTGCGTCTCATATACCGGCTCGCCTTCCTCATCGGTTTTTCCGGTTTCCACTTGGACGCTCTCCTGATATTGGACGGTGACGGTGGCAGCCGGGGCATCCAGACCGTAATCCGCCAGCTCAGATGCTTCAGCGTGGTAATCGGCACAGGAATTCCAGGTCAGCGCCGTAACGGCATCCAGGAGCGATTCCGTCTGCTCTGTGTCCAGGGCGGTGTATTCGCCGCCGTTCTGCAGGAACCAGACGTAGTCGTCGCTATAGGCCAGACCGCTGTCCTCCCGATAGACGATGGTATATGTACCGGTGCCTGACGAGACCGTGAAGGAGTCCGTGGAGTCCATATCCGGGATGGTTTCCATCTGGACCAGGTCGGATAGGCCGTAAGAAAAGGCATCCAAAAGGGCGCTGTCCACCAGGTACACATTGCCGTCCCCTGTGGAGCAGTAGCGCAATCCATCCAGACTGGTTGCGTCGCCGATGCGAAGCTCACGGTCTTCTCCGGTCGACACGGTGACCGTACAGGTTGGCTCTTCCAGGCCGTATTGCGCCAGGTCCTCCGGCTCCGAAATGGATTTGGATGCGGTAACATCGCTCAGCGCCGTCACCATGTCCTCCAGATAGGAGCTGTCTAAGGGAAAAGCGGCGTCGTCGGCATAGGACCATTGTCCGCCGTCACAGAGAAAGGACAGAGTTTCCTCCTCATAGGTCCAGGAGAGCGCGGTCACGCTGTCGGAGTCCAGGGTGAAAATAGAGATCTTTTCCTCTTCCTGGCCGCTGCCCTCCTGCCGCTCCGGATTGAGCAGAGTTGCCGCCAGGGCGGCGCCGGTCAGAATCACCAAGGCGGCCAGTAAGGCAATGAGTTTTTTTCCACGTTTCATCTGCGTTTCCTCCTGATCCATATGGTAATACCGACGCCCAAATAGACGGCGGGCAATATGCCGACTACCAGAACTGTCAGCATGGACGAGGTGCTGCTGTCCATGGTGAGGTACTCGTAGCTGAGGCTTTTGGAGTGGATGGAAATGTTGTCCTCCTGCTGACACATCCAGTTTATGGCGTTGAGGAAAAAGTCCTGGTTGCCGCCGGAGACCAGCAGATTGGCCTGTTCGTCCAGCAGGGAGGAAGAGGAGACCCAGACGATCTGGGTTTGCTGATCTACGTCGATGGTTTCTGTGATGGCTACCGCTAAGGCAAAGGGACCGTCCAGGTCGTCCGCTTCCTTTTCAAAAGTATCCATGGCGTAGCCGGATATTTTGGAGAAAGCGGCGTCCGAGGTGGTGAGCAGTTCTGTGACGGAGACGGAATCCCGCCGGCTGCTGTCGATGGTCAGGCCCTGGGCTGCAGAGAGCAGGACGTAGTAGCCGCTTTCGATCAGGGGAGAGGTGATGGTGTGGGATGCGATGTCGGGCAACAGATAATACGGCATGTCCCAAGCGTAGTTTTGTTGGCTGCCTTCCACAACGACGCCGTCGGCAGCCTGCACGCCGTATTCGGCCATCAAAGCGTCCCAATTGGGCCGGCTGTCCGACTCTGAAGGGGGATCGGTGATCAGAATGAGTTTGCCGCCGCCCTGGAGGTAGGATAGTAAGAGCGCCTTCTCCTCTTCTGCAATGTCGCTTTGCGGCGCATAGACCAGAACACAGTCGGCATCCTCCGGCACGGCCTCTACGGTCAGAAGGGACAGCTCTTCCGTCTCGATGTTTTCTTTTTGCACGGCGGTTTCAAAAGTAGTAGGCAGTGCGGACTCCCCATGACCGGTGAGCAGATACATCTTGGGCAGATCCTCGCTGGTGACATAGGAAATGGCGGAGGTCAGAGCGCCTTCGCCGGCGAAGCTGACGTCGTAGGATCCGGTTGTGTAGTAGTTGCTATAATCATACTCGTAAATTTCGCTGTATGACACATAGCGGTACCGCTCGCCGGATTCTACAATGAGACTGTTGTTGTAAACACTGTCTGTCACATACTGTTGAACAAAATTGGGGTACACGTCGGGGTCTTTTTTCTCCACGTGAATTTTGCTGTTCATGGTAGTGTAGCGGCTCAGCAGGGTTTCCAGGGTGCCGTCTTCCTGGCCGCTTTGAACGATCCAATAAATGCGGACTTCCTCTTCCAGCCCGCCTACAATTTGCTCGGTCTGTTGGGAGATGGTAAATAACTGGTTGGAGGTTGTGTCAAACTGGGTGATACGAGCCGGCAACGCCTGGATGAAGACATTGGCCGCAATGACGATGGCCAGGACGATGGCAGTTGCGGCGACGCTGTATCCGCCAATTCGGAAAGAGCGGGTTTTCAGGGAGGAAATGCCGTTGGTTTTCTTGCTACCCGGCTTTTTCAATTTGGGCCATTTCATTCGCTCCACCTCCGTTTTTCCATGGATTGGACGCTCAGAAACAGGAAGAAGCCGATGACCGTGATGAAGTATACGATGCTTGTCACATCAAACACGCCGTCTACAAACTGGTAGAACCGGTCGAAGAGGGACAGCTCTTGCATCACCTGGGCGAACAGCCCTTCGAACCCGGTACTGTGGAACAGGTACCACAGCAAGAGCGCAGCTTCCAGAACAATGCCCACCAGCAGAGCGGCAAAGCTGCTTTTGGTCATGAGCCGGATGATGACCGCCAGCACGAGGATCAGGATGGTAAAAGCGGCGAAGGAGGCAAACGAGGAGGTGGATACGTAGCTTGCCAAGCTGGAAATGTAATAGTTCAGCAGCATAGCCACAAAGCACAGACCGGCAGCCACAGCCTGGCTGTCTGTCACCGATGAGATAAACATGCCGATGGCCAGCAGAGCGGCGCCTAGAAAAAAGAAGCCGGCAATGGCGCTGAAGGAAGCAGGCAGGTAAACATGGCCGAAGCTGGAGAGGATGAGCGGATACAGGCAGACAATCCCGACTGGGAGCAAAAGCATCATCAGCATGGCGGCATATTTGCCCAGTACGACTTTCGTCATGGTCAGAGGCAAGGAATATAAAAGCTGGTCGGTTTTCTGCCGGCGTTCCTCTGCCAGGACGCGCATGGTCAAAATGGGGACAATCACCAAGAAAACAAAGGACATATTCCCCAAAACGTATTCAAAGTTGGTCAAGGCGGATTTCAGGTTATAGACCATAGTAAAGATACCGGCAAAAAGCAGGAGAAACGCGCCGAATACATAGCCGGTGAGATTGGTAAAATAGGAAGATAGCTCATGGCGAAAAACGGCTTTCACTGTACATCACCTGTCCCTTCCGACGGCTTAGCCCGGCGCTTCGTGCGGCTTGGTTCGCTCTCTTCCCTGGTCAGCTCAAGGAAGATGTTTTCTAGACTGGCTTTTGCCGTAGACATTTGCAAAATTGCCCGTTCCGCCCGGCTGAAGGCAAAGAAAACATCCCGGCAAACGCTCTGATCCTCCACCGTTTGATCGGTTTCCAATGTTACGGTGCAACAGCCGCTTTCCAGATCCTGGGTATGCAGCTGGGTGATATGGGGAAGAGGCGCCAAAATGCTCCGGATTTCCGCCTCCGATGCTTCGACAGTCAGCTCTACTGTGGTAGTTCCGGCGAAGAGCTTTTCCAGGTTTTCAGGGGTATCGCAGGCTACCAGCTTGCCCTGAGAGATGATGAGAATGGTCTGACATACAGCCTGCACCTCGGACAAGATATGGCTGCTGAGAATCACGGTGTGGTTCTTACCAAGGCTGTGAATCAGCTCGCGGATTTCAATAATCTGCTTCGGGTCTAAGCCCACGGTGGGCTCGTCTAAAATAATGACCTCCGGATTCCCAAGGAGCGCCTGTGCGATGCCCACACGCTGGCGGTAACCCTTGGACAAATTCTTAATCAGCCGGTTTGCCACGTCTGTGATTTGTGTGACCGACATGGCGTGGGCAAGCTGGCGGTTGATTTCTCCGGCAGGCACATTTTTGGCCCTCGCCACAAATGTGAGGTACTCCAGGGGGGTCCGGTCCAGGTATACAGGGGGCTGCTCGGGCAGATAGCCGATCAAACACTTGGCCTGCGTCGGCTCTTCAAAGATGTCAAAGCCGCCGATTTTCACTTCACCGGCGCTGGCGGCCAAGCAGCCGGTCATAATGTTCATGGTGGTGGATTTTCCGGCGCCGTTGGGACCGAGTAATCCATAGATCTGTCCCCTTTCAATGGCAAAGGACAAATCCGACACAGCGGTGTGGGTTCCATATCGCTTCGTCAGGTGTTTCACTTCAATCAATGAAATTCCTCCCTTTTCAATGGCGTTTTGTCATACGCCCGAGAGAACGGACGTGTTCCATCAGCTCCATTGTAGCGCGGAACGCTGAATTGCCGCTGAAATTGCTCATATCAATCTATCATTTTTTAGGTGTCTGCCTCTGAGGAGGAATTTCGCTTCCCTCATGGCCGGCTCTTCCATGGTCCACAGGCAGCTGCACCAAAAATGTATTGCTGCCGTTTGCGCTTTCCGCCCAGATTTTGCCGTGATGGCTTTTGACAATGCGCTCTGCAATAGACAGGCCCAGACCGTAGCTATGGTCCATGCTCCGCGCCCGGTCTACCCGGTAGAAGCGTTTGAAAATGTTTTTGAGATCGTCCGGAGAGATTTCTGCCCCGGGGTTTGTGACGGTCAGCAGGCAATGCGCCCAGCTTTGCCGCGTGAGAGACAGCGTCACCCGGGCCTGAGGAGAGGCGTATTTCTGAGCGTTGTCCAGCAAAATATCCAGCAGCTGGTTTAAGTGCTGCGTGCTGCCCCGAACCCAAATATCCCGGTCAATTTGGCAAAAGAGTTCCATTCCTTTTTCAAAAAAGATCGGCTCAAAGGGCAGGACGGCATCCGATATCAATTTACTGAAGTCGAGTCGAGAAAAGGCTGTGTTTGCCGCACCGGTGTCTACCCGGGCCAGCTCCAAAAGACCTTCCACCAATCCCCGCATTTGCCGGGACATGGTCAGGATACTACCGGCGAACTGCTGCCGGGATGGTTCGTCGTAGCCCGGCGTCTGGAGTAGCTCGGCATTGGTCATAATCACGGTCAGAGGCGTCTTGAGCTCATGAGAGGCGTCGGCAACAAATTGACGCTGCTGCGTCCAGGCGCGATCCACCGGCTTGACGGCCCAGCGGGCCAGCAGGAGGCTGATCAGAAAAAAGGCCAGCAGGCTGACAGCGGCAATCAACAGACAGGTTTGGACCAGATTGCGGATGGTGCTGCGCTCGCTGGAGATGTCGGCAAAGACCAGACACTGGGTGCTGGGTGTGACAATCCGGCAAAATCGGAGATTGTATTCCGAAATCACGCCGGTTTGCGCCTCGGAGGAAAAGGCCAGGTGGATCAGCTCATTTAAAAACCCCTCGTCCGACAGATCATAGTAACCCCCGCCCACAGCAACCAGCTCCCCCCGATAACCGATTTGCAAGGTGAAATAGGGAAGGCGTATCTCCTGGGAGCTCTCATTGGGGCGGCCCAGCTGCAAGGGATCCATGGCGATGGCTTGCATCATGCGGATGCTTTCCGACTCTAAGCTGGACTTGGTAAAATGGAGAACCAGGCCGAACACAATACCCAGCATCACGGTGACAATGGCCATGTTGATGCAAATAAACTTGATGCGAAGCCGCTTTAGCACGATTCGTCCACCTCCAGATGATAACCCAGGCGGCGAATGGCTTCAATTCGGATGTTGGAGCCGATGCTGTGAAGCTTTTTTCGCAGGAAGCCGACATAAACTTCCACGTGATTTTCGACGGCATTGGAATCATATCCCCATACCCGGGCCAAAATCACCTCTTTCGACAGGTTGCGGTCCCGCGCCTGCATCAAAAAGCGCATGACGTCGAACTCCCGGGCGGACAGGCGGATTTTATTTTCTCCGCACACCAGCATGGAGGAGGCAAGGTCCAAGGAGGTGTTGCCGTATGTGAGCTCGTCTACCTGGGTGCCCTGACGGCGCAGCAGGGCGTTGATGCACGCCAGAAGCTCCCTGGTGTCGAAGGGCTTGGTCAGATAATAATCCGCACCGGCGTTGAGTCCCTCCACCCGGTCCTCCAGCTCGGCTTTGGCTGTGAGCATCAGGATGGGAGTGGCGCACCGTTTGGCCCGTACCTGCCTGGCCACCTGAAAACCGTCCATTTTGGGCATCATGACATCCAGAATCAGCAGATCATAAACGCCGAGTTCTGCGTACTCCGCGCCGGCCTCTCCGTCATAGGCCACCTCTACATCAAAGCCTTTTCCCTCCAACAGAGCGCGGATGGAGTTTGCCAGTAGCTTTTCGTCTTCAATTACCAGTATTTTCATAGCAGCCTGCTCCTTTCTCGCTTTTTCTTCATTATAATAGCACCAAAACCTGAATTAAAGCTGAAAATGCTTTTTTCATAATTCTTTTGCATATTTTGCTTCTTTCCGGAAGGCCGCAGATAGCATTCCGGCGTTTCAAATTTGATCATGGTTTGTTTACAAAATGTTCCGTGGATTTTTCAGCGTCAATTCAGGGTGCGGCGCTAGAATAAAGCCAGAAAAACCGCACAGATGCGGAAAAAGGAGCGATTTTACATGGATGAACGACATGAAGTACCATATACGGAAGACCAGACGCATCAAAGCCTGTACGAGACGCCGACCCCGGAGCGGAGAGATCCTTGGGAGGAGCCGCCCAGAAATCCGGAGGGGTTCCAGCCGGAGCTTCCCAAGCAAAAAAAGCGCAGACCGGCCAAACGATTTGTAGCGGCTGCTTTGGGCTGTGCCGTACTGGGCGGCGCGATGGGACTCGGCGGCGGATTTTTAGGCGCGCAGCTTTCCCGGGAAAGCGAAGCGACCAACCGGTCTACCATGTTAGAAGGGAAGCGGGAGAGCACGGTGATCCAGACTGCTTCCGTGGACACCAGTCAAGAGATGACGCAGGCCGAGGTTTACGCGGCCAATGTAAATTCCACGGTGGGCATTTCCACGGAGATTACTACAAACTATTGGGGGTTCCAGACGACGGCCGCCGCCTCCGGCTCCGGATTTATTCTCACGGACGACGGCTATGTCCTGACGAATTACCACGTAATTGAAGACGCCAGCTCGATTACGGTTACCATGTATGATGGGTCGTCCTATGATGCAGCGCTGGTGGGTTATGATGAGAGCAATGACATCGCTGTGCTGAAAATAGAAGCCGAAGGCCTGACGCCGGTGGTTTTGGGCGACTCGGATCATCTGAATGTCGGAGACAGCGTCGTAGCCATTGGAAACCCCCTGGGAGAGCTTACCTTTTCTCTGACATCCGGTGCAGTGAGCGCCCTGGACCGGGAAATTACCCTGTCTAATGGGGTGACCATGGATTTGATTCAGACCGATTGCGCCATCAACTCCGGAAATTCCGGCGGCGCCCTGTTCAACCTCTATGGAGAGGTCATCGGCATTACCAATGCCAAATACTCCGGAAGCGGCTCTAGTTCGGAGGCCTCCATTGACAACATCGGATTCGCCATTCCCATCAACCATGTCCGGGGGATTGTGCAGAGCATCATAGAAAACGGTTACATTGCCAAGCCGTATATTGGCGTTTCCGTAGACGATGTCAGCGAAGAGACACAGAGCTACGGACTGCCGCAGGGGGCGGCGGTGAAATCCGTCACACAGGACAGCCCTGCGGAGGAAGCCGGTCTGCAGGTGAACGACATCATCACCAAAGCCGGCGATACGGAGATCTCCGGCAGCAAGGATTTGGTGGATGTCGTGGGCGCCGCTTCTGTGGGAGATCAACTGGTGCTGACGGTTTACCGGCAAGGGCAAACCATAGAGGTGACGGTTACCGTCGGGGAAGAGGTGCAGTCCGCTTTGGCAGAGGAGGAGAGCGGCACGCAGCAGAGTCCGAGCAACCAGGGAGGATTCCCGTGGGGATTCGGAGGATATGGAAATTGACGGAAATGTCATCTGGGAATTACTGGTAAAATTTTGCCGGGCCATTTTCAAAATGGTCCGGCATTTTTCATGGGCCTTGTATTGGGATTACAAATCGTCGGCGTCCTGAACCGGGACCTCGTCCGGGATGGCGGGTACGCCGGTCCAGCTGCCCTGGGGATCCGTTTTGACTGCCTGAAAGTCCACCAAGGGCGTGGTTTGAATGCTTTTTTCTCGATGCTTTGACATGATGAAACCTCCCGATTTTTTACTGGCTTATCTGTATTGCCGACATAGATGCGTCGGCCGCTCCGGGAAGAGATGGCTTTAAGAGATCGGGCGCCATCTCAATCGTCGCCGCGCAGCAGATTTTCTGCATAGTCTTTCAGGCTCTCCAGGGAATTCACGCCCTGGGAACGGGTTTGCATCTGTTCTCTGACGTAATCGGGGAGAGCGTCAAAATATGCCCTAGCCTCCGGCTCTTGGGACAATAAAGCGTGCATATCCGGGTATTTCATAACAATCACCTCGGCTCTAGTATGCCCGGAGACGGAAGGAACATGAGCCGGAGACAGGCAAACATTTTGTACCGGCTGTCTTTGGCAGCCGGTTTTATTCTTCCGTTGCTGTTTGGGTAAGGTATTGGCAGAGGATACAGATGAAATCCCCAGCAGTGGGAGGCTGTGTGATTTTACGGCAGGCCAGCTGACTGAACAACGCCGGATTGACGTCCCAAGCCCGGGCAATGGCAGCCCGAATGCCGCGTTCGATGGCGGCGCTGCTGCAGCCGCAGCGGAGGGCGGCGGCCGGGTATAAATCCCGGGTTAATTCCTCCAAAAGGTGCGGGGATTGATACGCAAGCTCTACCGTGGTGTAAATGTACCAATAGATTCTTCTGGAACGGTAAAGTCCAAATTGATACAAGATATCCTGTAGATTATCCATAATTATTCCCTCTCTTATCGCATGGTTCTCACAATGTAATATTAGAACACAAAATGTCAAAATGTACAGAGTGGGGAGGAAATCGACAAAATAGCAGGAAAAAAGACAAAAACAGGGAAGTATGAACAACATTGCAAAACAGTTTTGCCAATTTGTTTGCCATCTTTTTTGAAAAAATTTTCATAAATATATCGGAGAAATTGCATAACGACGGAGAAAATGATAAAATGGGTACGGGCAGAAATGGGCGGTATGGCCAAGAGGAAGCGCTCGGCTGCTTTGCGGTTTGCTGTAAATTTGCGTGAAACAGGGGGGAGGAGTATGAATTCCGTTCATCGCTTTTGGGCTTTGCCCAAAGATGCCGGGCCGGATTTGGGTCGGTTATTAGCCGGCCGTTTCCATACTTGGGATGCAGTCGCCGTGTCGGAATGTCGGGCGGAGGAGACGCAGACTCTGTATTGGCTTTTGCGTGATTATTGCTGGGGAAAGCAAGGCGAAGCGGTTACCTGGTCTCGGGATTTCCTGCAGCGCCACGCTCTGGTCTTTAACCGGGTGCGAGGGCTGCGGGATGGATACCTGCCCTGCCGGGGGTTATCCGCTACCGGAATGACCGTTATCTCCCAGCCTGAGATTTGCCATTTTATGTTGGCGCTGGCCAGGCTGCCGCAGGAGCCGCCGGTGGCCCGGCTGTACCGGCTGTGCAGGGCGGCCTATCGCGCCCAGGACTATCTGCTGCATCAGGCGCCGCTTCTGGGCGCCGAGATGGATAGGCCCTAACATAGAATTCCGGGGGGATCTGCACAGATCCCCCCGGATGCAATTTTGTCTTCATGCAGCTTCAAGGTGACACGTCTAGGAGGACGGAATCGCCGCCTGAGGTACACCGGCCTGTATGGCTTGAAAATCCTACGGTTGCCGGGGTAATCACATGTCAAAGGCTCCCATGATCACAATTCCGGCCAGGGTTACACCGATTGCCAGATAGTGCTTCCAAGAGAGCTTTTCCTTCAGGAAGATCCGGCCCCAAATCACAGAGACGGCGCAGTAAGAGGAGATGATGGGGGCGGACATGGCCAGGTGGCTCTCATCGGCAATGGCAAAGATATAAGCAAACTGACCGGCGGTTTCAAACGCCGCGCCGATGTATTTGGGGATGGCCCGCCGGGCTACCGGCTTTTCCCGACGGATGAGGCCGGTGTATATCAGACAGCAAAGACCGGCGAACAGGAAGGTCAGCTCATAGGCCACATTGGCAGAGGCTTCGTCCAAATGCTCCAGAACCAGATTGTCTGCAAAGGTACCGGCGGCGTCCAGGAGGCAATAGGCGACCGGAAGCGCCAAAGCCAGCCAGGATTTGGCGTATTTGTAGTTGGACGCTGCTTGCCGGGCGGCGCGAAGGGTTTCGTCCTCCCGGGCGTCTACAATTCCCAGGGCGACTACGCCCAGACAAGCCAGCGCGACTGCAACGAACTGCATGGGAACCATATCCTTGCCGCTGCCTAGAAAAAGGATGGATGCGATGGCAACCAGCGCGCCGGAGGTATTGCAAATGGGGGAAGAGATGGACAGCTCAATGTACCGCAGGCCCACATAGCCCAAGGCCATAGACAGGATGTACAGGAGGGAAACGGGCAAATAAGTCCAGATTACCTGCCAGGAGATGTCCACCCCATTGACGAATATTTCAAAGGCGGCGTGCAAGCCCATGACAAAACCGACGGCAGTTGTCATCTTCAGGTGAGAATGCCGGTCGTCCGCGTCCCGACAGCCGATCTTAGAAAACAGATCGGAGCCGCTCCAGCACAACAGGGCGACGATGGAAAGCCAAAACCAATTCATTTTAAATACCTCTCTCGTTCTATTTATATCGTGGTTTACAGGGGGGCGGAGTTCAAGTTTTCACTTCAAAGTGCTGCCTCTGAAGCGCTGGGACGTAGCGGTTCCTACGGGTGTTACCGGGAAACCGGCGACACACCGTCCGGTCCGGAACGCTTCATATGGTGAGCGTCATAATTGTACCAGACCGGCGTCACAAAGCTTTTGCAGACTCATGAGAATGCCCAGCTTGGCATGATACCAGGTGAGGCCGCCTTGGAAATAAACGGCGTAGGGCGGGCGGATTGGGCCGTCGGCAGAAAGCTCGATGGAAGAACCTTGCACGAAAGCACCGGCCGCCATGATGACCTTGCTCTCGTAGCCGGGCATGTCCCAGGGCATGGGAGTAGCGAAGCTGTCCACCGGGGCGGCGGCCTGAATTCCCCGGCAAAAGGCGACCATGGCCTCCTCGCTGCCCAGCTCCACAGCTTGGATGATGTCGTGCCGGCTTTCTGCTGCGCCGGGGACGCAGCGGAAGCCCAGCGGCTCATACAGGCTGGCGGCAAAAATGGCCCCCTTTTCTGCGCCGGCCACGACGGTGGGAGACAGGAAAAAGCCCTGATACAGCTGGGGCATGAGTCCCAGATTGGCGCCGACCTCCTGCCCCAGTCCCGGGGCGGAGAGCCGGTAGGCGCATCGGGAGACACAGGCTTGGGTGCCGCAGATATAGCCGCCGATGGGGGCGAGGCCGCCGCCTGGATTCTTGATGAGGGAGCCCACGACCATATCGGCGCCTACGTCGGAGGGCTCCTGCATTTCTACAAATTCACCGTAGCAATTGTCTACCATACAGATGATATCGGAGCGTATGGACTTGATAAAAGAAATCAGCTCGCCGATTTGCTGCACCGAGAAGGTGGGACGGGTTGCGTATCCTTTGGAGCGCTGAATGGTGACCAGCTTGGTTTGGGGGGTGACGGCCTTTCGGATTCCTTCCCAATCAAAGGCTCCGCCGGGGAGCAGATCAACCTGGCGGTAGGAGACGCCGTACTCTTTTAGAGAGCAGGGACTTGGCCGAATGCCAATGACCTCTTCCAGCGTATCATACGGCTTACCGACGGGGGAAAGAAGCTCGTCGCCGGGGCGTAAGTTGGCGGACAGGGCGACTGCCAGGGCATGGGTGCCGCAGGTGATCTGGGGCCGCACCAGGGCCGCCTCTGTGTGGAAGACATCGGCATAGACCCGCTCCAGGTTGTCCCGGCCTACGTCGTCATAGCCGTAGCCGGTGGTGGCGGCGAAACAGGCTGCAGAAACCCGATTGCGCTGCATGGCGTGCAGGACCTTGGCCTGATTGTATTCTGCCACTTGATCAATGGCTGCAAAGCGCTCGCGCAGCTCCGTTAAGACGGTTTCCCCATAGCGGTAAACCCCGGGGGAAATGCCAAGCGCTTCATACATTTCCAAAAGTTCGTTCATAGTCTATTCCTCTTTTATGTGATTTAATATTTTGTCTGCCAGGTCGTGGAGGATTTCCGGCCTTGTGATGACCAGGCCGCTTTCGTCGTCTCCCAGGAGCAGCAGGGTGTCCCCAGGCTGGATTTGGTAAAATTCTCTGGCTTCTTTTGGAATGACGATTTGTCCCCGGTCTCCCACCTTTGCGGTACCGAAGACGCGGCGGGACTTTCCCTTCCCCAACAGATGCTTGCCGCCGGCCATGGAAAGCGCCTCCCTTCCAATCATACTTTTCACATTTTTCCCACGCAGTAGCATACCAAAAAAAGCTACCGCTGTCAACGATTTTTCCCGGCTGTCCGAAACGGGCATGGGGCAAAGAGATTGCAATTTTTGCCGCCTGATGATATGATGAACGGGATCTGTTGCACTGGAGGAGGAAATACCATGCCGTTGTATCTCATGGCGCTGGATGCCGGAACTACCAGCAACCGCTGCATTCTGTTTGACCGGGCGGGCAATGTGTGCAGTATGGCGCAAAAAGAGTTTACCCAGTCTTTTCCCCGCCCGGGTTGGGTGGAGCATGACGCGGAAGAGATTTGGTCTGTGCAGCTGGAGGTGGCGCAACAGGCCATGCGGAATATTGGTGCGGCGGCTTCCGACATTGCCGCCATCGGCATGACAAACCAAAGGGAGACCACAGTGGTCTGGGACAGAAAAACCGGCCGGCCCATCGGCCCGGCGCTGGTATGGCAGTGCCGGCGTACGGCCGGATATTGCGACAGCCTGAAAGAGCGGGGACTGGTCGAACCCATTCGCCGAAAGACCGGCCTGATTCTGGACGCCTATTTTTCCGCCACAAAGCTCCGCTGGATTTTGGAGCAAACTCCCGGAGCGCGGGAGCGGGCCAAACGGGGGGAGCTGCTTTTTGGCACGGTGGAGACGTGGCTGATTTGGAAACTCACCGGCGGGCGGGTTCATGTGACGGATTATTCCAACGCCTCTCGGACGATGTTGTTCAACATTCATACTCTGCAGTGGGATGCGGAAATCCTGGATATGTTGGACATTCCTTCCTGTATGCTGCCTGAGGTCCGGCCCAGCAGCGAGGTTTACGGAACAGCGGAGCCCTGCCATTTCGGCGCGCCGATCCCCATTGCCGGCGCGGCGGGGGATCAGCAGGCTGCGCTTTTTGGTCAAACCTGTTTTCAACCGGGGGAGGCAAAAAACACCTATGGAACGGGCTGCTTCCTCCTGATGAACGTCGGGGACAAACCGGTGCGATCCAGGCACGGCTTGGTGACGACCATTGCCTGGGGCCTAGGTGGAAAAGTGCAGTACGCATTGGAGGGGTCGGTTTTTGTGGCAGGCGCCGCCATTCAGTGGCTGAGAGATGAAATGCATCTTTTGGAGAGTGCGGCGGATTCGGAGTATTTGGCGAAACAGGTGCCGGATACCCATGGCTGTTATGTGGTACCGGCCTTTACCGGCTTGGGGGCGCCTCATTGGGATGCCTACGCCCGGGGTACCATTGTGGGCCTCACCCGGGGCGTCAACCGATGCCATATTGTCCGGGCGACCCTGGATGCATTGGCGTATCAGACTGCGGACGTGCTTCAGGCCATGCGGGCAGATTCCGGCGTTGCGTTATCTGCGCTGAAGGTGGACGGGGGCGCTTCGGCGAACCATTATCTCATGCAGGCGCAAGCAGATATCGGGGGACTGCCGGTGCTGCGTCCCCGGTGCGTGGAGACTACGGCCATGGGGGCAGCCTATCTGGCCGGTCTGGCTGTGGGCGTCTGGAGAGATCCGGAAGAGGTCCTTCAAAATTGGGAAATAGACCGAATCTTTCAGCCGGAAATTACGGCAGAGGAGCGGCAGCGGCGAATTGCAGGGTGGAACCGGGCAGTACAATGCAGCCGAAACTGGGCGCGGGAGGAAGAGGCATGGATGCAGTAGAATACCGGATGATCAAATTGGAAGAATTGAGCCGTGAGCTGTTTCGGAGCTTTCAGCGGCGTCAGGTGGTAAATCTTTGTTGGAGGAGGGAAGCGGGCCGATGGGTGATTCGGGAGGCGCCCTTTCTCGACCAGTGGAGCGAGTCGGATTATCATTTCCTGACGGATTGCCTACGAAACACCATCCGGCAGGGCGGCGTGGTGTACGGCGCGTTCCTGGCGGGGCAATTGAAAGGCTTTGTATCGGTTGAGGGACCTCCTATGGGGAGCCGGGGACAGTACCGGGATCTGACCAGCCTGCATGTCTCAGAGGAACTGCGGGGAAGGGGGATTGGCCGCCGTCTATTTACTTTCGCGGCAGATTGGGCCAAAAATCAGGGCGCGGAGAGGTTGTACCTCTCCAGTCATTCCGCCGTAGAGACGCAGGCTTTTTACCAGGCGATGGGCTGCCGGGAGGCGGAGGAATACAACCGGGAGCATGTGGAAAAAGAACCGTTTGATTGCCAACTGGAATATCTCCTCCAGTAGGCCGTTTGCGTTGCAGGGACCGTTTTTGCCGGGAAGCCGACGGTTGTAGCTTTCGCACGAAACGTTGGGGCGCAGGCGAACGGCGCTTTTGTTCGGGGAGAAAAAGACGCCGGAGCAAAGCGGACTTTGCCCCGACGTGGAAGGAACGATGAAAACCGAAATTTCCGGGAAAGAGGCACCCGCAGGGTGGCCCCAACTGCGAGCCCAGCGCAGCGGGTCGCGGTTGGAGAGGAGGAGCAAGGGAGCGGGCGGATGACGTCTTTTTGTGCCGCAGGCATAAAAAGACGTCGGAGCAAAGCGGACTTTGCTCCGACGTGGTGCAAGAGAGGAGACTCGAACTCCCACGGCGGTTGCCACACGCACCTCAAACGTGCTTGTCTACCGATTCCAACACTCTTGCATTTCCCTTACGGCGAAGTTATTATAGCGGACGAAAAAGAATTTGTCAACCGCTTTTTTCCTGTATTTGGGCTCGGGAGGGGATCGGCAAATCAGGGGCCGGGACCATGGTGGCGCCGTACAATTTGTTCATAAAAATTCAAAGAGTCATAAAATGTGATAGGAGGAGTCGTACATGGTGCGTTTTTTTATATCGCCGGAAGAGATGCATGAGAGCTTTTTGGTCCTTACGGGAGAAAATGCTGCGCATGCGAAGGTCCTGCGGCTGAAGGAGGGAGATGTTGTCACGGTATGCGACGGCCGGGGGCGCGAATGCAACTGTACGGTCAGCGATGTGAGTCCCGGACAGGTGAGTTTGGTGACCCACGGCTGGGAAGCGTCACAGACTGAGCCGGAGGTGCGGGTGCGGATTTTTATGGCCTTTCCCAAAGCGGATAAGCTGGAGCATGTGATTCAAAAGGCCACGGAGCTGGGCGCCAGCGAGATTACGGCCTTCCCCTCGGCGCGGTGCGTATCTAGACCGGAGCAGCGCGCATGGGAGAAGAAGCTGGTTCGGTGGCAAAAGATTGCGGCGGCAGCTGCAGAGCAGTCCGGCCGGGGACGGATTCCTTTGGTGACGGTATTACCCACCTATGAGGCGGCCCTTCGGGAGGCCGCTCAGGCAGAGTTACCCATCCTTTTTTACGAAAATGAGGAAAACCGGACTTTATCCATGGTCTTGGCCGGTCGGGCAGGGCTCCGGTCTGTCAGCCTGATGACAGGGCCGGAGGGGGGCCTGGAGCCGGAGGAGGTACAACAGGCCTGTCGGGCGGGGCTGGAGGTTTGCACTCTGGGCCGCCGCATTCTCCGATGCGAGACTGCGCCGCTGTGCGCCATCTCTGCGGTGATGTTTGCCCTTGGAGAGTTTTGAATGTTGCCTTTCCGGGACAAAAAGCGCGCACGAAAACGGCAGATCAAGAAGCTCTATGTGAGTGGGATAACCACTTACATAGAGTTTTTCTTTTGCGCTGTCTTACTAGTAGTAAATGTGAAAAAGATTTTTCGTTTTGGAACATTTCTGCAACATTTCGGCTTGAAAATAAAAGTGTGCATACAGAAGAGCAGTAGCCGCTTCGGGAAATGGATCGTATTTGGTCTAGAAAAATTCAGCAGGCAGATTGGGGAGAAACAGGATATATTGCTTGTCTCAGATCAAAGAAGAGAATTGGAGTATGAAACGAATCGGAACCGGCGTGACCGAACACGCCGGTTCCCAGCAAAAGATCAATTCTTTGTTTATGGGACGCCGTTTAAAGGTCCGAATCTTTTTGTGCGCGCTTTTTCAGGCCTAAATCAAGTGATTTTCACGTGTTGTCCTTTCCATCTGCAGGAAACTGGGTGTAAGACTCAATCCAGTCTGTGATTTCCTGCAATCGGCGAATGCGATGCTTCGGCTTGCCGGAGCGGGACAGCTCGTGATTTTCCCCGCGGAAGTAACACAGGCGGGCGGGAATGCCCCGGTCTACCAGTGCGGTGTACATCTGCATGCCTTCCGCCATGGGGCAGCGGTAATCTTCGTCGGAATGAATAAAAAGAGTGGGGGTTTTTACGTGCTGGGCATAGCGCAGGGGAGAGTGGGCCCACAGTGTCTCCGGGGTATGGAAGAGATCTCCGCCGCATTGATCTGTGGCAAACCGGTAGCCGATATCGGACACGCCGTAAAAGCTGAGCCAGTTGGATATGGACCGTTGGGAAACGGCGCAGGCGAAGCGGTCTGTGTGGCCGATGATCCAGTTGGTCATAAATCCGCCGTAGGAGCCGCCGGTCACGGCCAGGCGCTTGGGATCAATCTGGGGATAGCGGGCCAGGGCGGCGTCGGTGAAATCCATGAGGTTCTGATAATCTGTTTCACCGTACCGGCCGCGGATGTCCGCGAACCGGTTGCCCCGGCCGTCGGAGCCCATGGGGTTGCAGAATAAGACGAAGTATCCCCGGTTGGCCCAGAGCTGCATTTCATGGTAAAATACCGGACCGTAAACGGTTTTGGGACCGCCGTGGATATCCAAAATGGCGGGATAGGTCCCGGCAGGGTCAAAGTCCTTGGGCATCAAGATCCAGCCCTCTATCTCCAGTCCGCAGCTCTCCAAACGCAGGGGCTGGGGTTCGGCTACATACTTTCCGGCCAGGCAGGCGTCGTTAAAGTGGCTGACCTGATTGAGCTGACGGGAGGTCAGATTGTACGTATAGAGCTCCTGAAGCTTGCAATCATACATGGCGACCAACAAAACGGTGTCCGTCTCCGGAGAGACTGCAAAACAGTCGATGCTGCCGTGCTCCGTGATGACCGGGTGGCTGCTTCCGTCCGGAGACAGGCGGTACAAATGCGAGTCGCCCCATCGGGTTGTCAGGTGGAACACGTCTTCTCCCCGGACTTGGCAGGGTTCGCCCCCGCCATAGCGGCAGTCGCTGCCTACGCTGCTGTACATATTTTCTTCTTCCGCCCGAAGAAGAGACAACGCGCCGGTCTCGGTGTCCACGGTATAAACGAAGTCGTTTTCATTCAACCCGTGCCGGAGACCCTCGGAACCCAGGAGCAGAAGACGCTCCCCTACGGACAAGAGCTGTCCTCCCTGAACAGGGAGCTGCGCAGATAAGCACCGCAGCTCCGACCCCTCCAGCTTCCACAGGCTGTCGTGTCCGGTAGGCTTTGTCCGGTATTCTTCGCCTAGGAAATAGGCGGTTTGCCCTACAATTGCCAAAGAATCCAGACTAAATAGCGGGGCGGTGAGGCGCCGAAGCGCACCGGTTTCTACGTCGTAGTCAAACAGAGCCGTTCGCTTTTTGCAAAGGAAGCCCTGGCCGTTGAACCAGAAGGGAATTTCGTCCAGAACCTCATAATCCTGATTTTCCTGATGAGCCTTTGCCACCTTTTCCCGGCCCTCCGGATCCATCCGGTAATAATCCGGATTAGCGGCGTCGATGACGCCCTCTACCAAGTAACGGGAGCCGGAAATGTGATGCAGTTGGCTGACGGAGAAGGGCAGGGTAAAAGCGGGCAGCGCCTCTCCTCCGGACACGCAAAGGCGGTAGAAGCTGGTAAACTCCTCCTTGGCCTCCTGCCGTTTTTGCTCTTCCTTGCTTCGGACGGCAGGGAACAGCAGGTGCATATCATCCTCCCAAATGAATTGGGATTCTTTCCCCAAGCCGGTGAGCTGCCGCAAGCGGCCATCCTCCCAGAGCCAGAGGAAAGACGCATAGGAATTGTCCTCCTCCCGGCAAGAGGTGACCACGAAAGCGGCCCGCGCCCCACCGGGGGCGAATTTCGGACTGGATAAAAATCGATAGCGCAGAAAGTCTTTTAATTGCAACTGATCCATGACGGTGTTACTCCTTTTCTGTATGTTTATTAGGGAGCGCTTGAATTTCTTTATATATGGCTTGCATTTGCCGGTCTATGGAGGCGATGGCCTGGGCAGCGTCCCACATCTCCTGTGAGATCCGGGCCGGAATGTCCTTTTGGGATTTGTACCGGAGGTCATGCTCCAGACTGGCCCAGAAATCCATGGCCACGGTGCGCAGCTGGACCTCCACATTGACGTGCTCGGTGTGATCGGACAAATAAATGGGAATTTGAATGTCCAGGTGAAGACTGCGGTACCCGTTAAAATTGGGGTGCTGGATGTAGTCCTGCGTTTGAACCAGGCGAACATCGGACTGGCGAAGCAGCATCTCCGCCACGGCGTATACGTCGTCGATGTAGCTGCACACCACACGGATCCCGGCAATGTCGTTGATATTTTGTTTGGCAGAGTCCAGCGTCACCGCGTAGTTCCGGTTTTGCAGCTTGGCGATGATGCTGGCGGTGGACTTCAGACGAGATTCGATGTGATGAATCGGGCTTCGGCCGGAACGGACCTGGAACTCATCGTTTAGAACCTCAAATTTAATTTGCAGTTGCTTTAAGGCTGCTTGGTACAGATGCTGCAGGGCCAGATAATCCTGAAAGTTCTCAAAGAGCTCCAGGGCTGCAGGGTCGGCTTGGGGCATAGGCAGGTTCCTCCTTACCGGCAGGCATCCAGGCGGCTGAGAAATGACGTCAGAATCATCTTATTGCCAAAATGCTGGCGGTAGGCGGCGGATTTGCCTTTGCCTGCCGCAGCCAGACGGGCCATCTCCTCTGAGATACGGGCCAGTTCCTGCGCGACGGCTTCATACAGATCCTCCCATCGCCCCAGCCGCGCCAAGGCGGCTTCGGGTTGCGTGGTGGTATAGCCGTTTTCTGTCGGTTGTGTCAGCCGCTCCATCGATACACCTCCCAAGATAATATGCTCCTCTTCATTGTACCGCCGTGCCAGGGGGGAATCAAGACAAAAATGTGGTTCGCGCCGAAAAAAAGCGTTGACAATTCCGAGAAGCCGTGCTACTATATCATCCGTAACGGCGCTTTCCAGCCTGTCACTGCTATGGGCCTTTAGCTCAGTTGGTTAGAGCCTCCGGCTCATAACCGGATCGTCCCGGGTTCGAATCCCTGAAGGCCCACCACCAACTCAGCTTTTGCTTTTCCATAAAAGATAGGGGTATAGCTCAATTGGTAGAGCGGCGGTCTCCAAAACCGTAGGCTCAGGGTTCAAGTCCTTGTGCCCCTGCCACAAGTGAAAACGCCCGCTGTTTCGTGGGCGTTTTCACTTGGCTTTCTCCTCTTGTCAGTCTCCGTGAGAAAACCTCACAAATTCTCAAATTTTGTCTTGACAAGAAGAAGGCAGATGAGTATAATGATGAAGCTGTCTGAAATGCTGCTATAGCTCAGCAGGTAGAGCGCATCCTTGGTAAGGATGAGGTCGCCAGTTCGAATCTGGCTAGCAGCTCCACGCCGGAGCAAAGTTCGCTTTGCTCCGGCGCTTTTTTATTTTGCGGGGAATTTGAAAGATGCTGTGTATCATGAGCCGTTTCTCGCATCCAGGCTCTTTGCTTACATGGACTGCAAAGCGGGTTGTGCCCAGACCGTTCGGCTGATTCCCGCCTTTCGGCGGGCTTTTTCATATTTTTTATTTGATTGGCAAAAAGGAGACATACTATGCTTGAGGCCCTATTGGATGCGCTGCTGGATACCGGCAAGCTCCTGCCTATTTTGTTTCTCACGTATTTGTTCATGGAATATCTGGAGCACCATGCCGGCGGCCGGATTGCACGCCTGCTGCAGCGGTCCAGGGGAGCGGGACCTGCCCTGGGCGCGGCTCTGGGCTTAATTCCCCAGTGCGGCTTTTCCGGTGCGGCTTCCAGTCTGTATGCGGCGGGAGCCATTACAATGGGCACGCTTCTGGCGGTGTTTCTTTCTACTTCTGATGAGATGCTGCCGATTTTGCTCTCTGCACAGGTTCCTCTTTCCACGGTGGGTGTGATTTTGGGCATCAAGTTTCTCTCCGGTGCTGCCGTTGGGTTGGTTGTGGACGGCGTGCTTCGCTTCCGCCGGGTTCAACGAGAGCCCGATATTCATGCCTTTTGTGAGCAGGAGCATTGTTCTTGCGAGGGGGGGATTTTTCTCTCCGCGTTGCGCCACACCGTGAAGATTATCCTTTTGATTTTTGTGGTGACTTGCCTGTTAAATCTGGCTTTTGTGCGGCTGCCTCACGAGCGTCTGCAGGACCTGTGGAGTATACCCGTGTTGGGAGAGGTGGTGGCCGCCATTTTGGGCTTGTTTCCCAATTGCGCAGCCTCCGTTCTTTTGACGAACCTGTATGTCCACGGTGTGATGGGACCGGGTCCCATGCTCTCCGGACTGATGGTCAACGCCGGTGTGGGCCTATTGGTTCTGTTCCGGGTCAGCCGGAATAAACGGGAAAATTGGACGGTTGTCGGCATTTTATTGCTCTCCGGCGTTTTGCTGGGAAGTATTTTGGGCCTGATTTTCGACGGGATTTTGTAAGTAAATAAGCTTTTTTCCAATTTGCTTATATAGGAACGAGTTTTAGTTGCTTTTTATGGCTTTTTCTGCTACAATGCAGAAAAAGTGTGGATTGGTTGAACCGGCCGTTTCCGGCCGGCATACCATGGGGAGAACCCGAATATCAACCGGCGGGCTCGGACTGCCGCCTGTTAACTTTTGGAGGTTTTTTATGGAAAATGCTGTGTATGCGTTTCAAATTGAGGGGACACCTGTTGAATGCAAGGCGTTTGGCCATGGCCACATCAACTTTACCCTGCGGGTTAGAACCGATACCGGGGCCGAGTATGTGCTCCAGCGGATCAATCAATATGTTTTCAAAGACCCGGTGCGCCTCATGGCCAATGTGGGCTCTGTCACGGCCTATCTGAAGGAGCGGGTCAGCGACCCCCGGTCCGCGCTTCATTTTCTGCCGACGAAGGATGGGAAGTTCTACCATGTGGACGAGAAGGGGCAATACTGGCGGATGTATGACTTTGTAGGCGGCTTTTGCCTAGATGCGCCGGAATCCGACGAGGACTTTTATCAGAGCGCCTTGGCCTTCGGACGCTTCCAGGAGATGCTCTCGGACTTTCCCGCAGAGACCCTGTACGAGACGATTCCGGAATTTCACAATACCATTCACCGGTATCAGACCTTCCGGGAGACCTTGTCTGCCGACCCCTGTGGCCGCGCGGCGGGGGTTCAGGAGGACATTGATTTTCTTCTCCAGAGGGAAAAGGATGGGGGCGTTTTGCAGCGGATGCGGGAATCCGGGGAACTGCCTCTGCGGGTGACCCATAACGATACCAAGCTGAATAACGTCCTGTTGGACCGGGAAACCAGAAAATCCCTCTGCGTGTTGGATCTGGACACCGTGATGCCGGGGCTGTCTCTGTATGACTTTGGCGATTCCATCCGTTTTGGCGCCGCCACAGCGCCGGAGGACGAACCGAATGTGGACAAAATGGGACTGGATCTGCATTTGTTTGAAATTTATACCAGAGGTTATATGGAGGCCTGTCCTTCTTTGACCCAAAAGGAAATCGAAATGCTTCCCACCGGCGCCAAGATTCTGACTTTGGAGCTGGCTGTGCGTTTCCTGACGGACTATTTGGATGGCGATCGTTATTTTAAGGCCGATTATCCGGAGCATAATCTGGTTCGGGCCCGGGCACAGATGAAGCTGGTGGCGGATATGGAAGAAAAATGGGAGGAAATGAACCGGATTGTAGCTCGGGTTGCCCGGCAGGTTCGGTCATGAAAAAGGAGGAGATGCAATGGAGTACTTAGGTGTATCCTACGAGGCCAGACATTTGCCCAAGCTGGATCCTCAGTTTATCCCCTTTGGCGCTTGGATGGAGGCCTATCAGAAAGGGGCGCAACAGCCGCTGGCGATTGCAGTGGAGCGGGATCAGGGCCATATTTCTGTGCACCATACGAAGATCCACGGCACGCCGCAGATGGCGGAGGCGGACTACCGCTATGTGGAGCGGTTTGTAAAGTTTCTGCTGTGGTCTGTGGGTGGTTTCCGGATTTATATCTGTGGCTGTAGTCCCCTGGCTAAGCGGTTGAAAGCGGCATATACCCTGACGGGTGAGAGAAAATTTGACGCCCAATTTATGCAGGACGTCTATGAAGTTCCCATGGAGGTCGTGGATTTGCCTCTGGACCAGTGTCCGAAAGCCAACGAAGCAGCCCGGCCCATCGGCGGGCATTTGGACGGCTGCCGCATTGGCTTTGACGCAGGCGGATCGGACCGGAAGGTGTCTGCGGTGGTCGATGGCCGGACCGTGTACTCGGAGGAGGTTGTCTGGCACCCCAAGACGCAAGAGGACCCTCAGTACCATTTTGACGGCATAGTGGAGGCTTTCCGCACGGCCGCTTCCAAGATGCCTCGGGTAGATGCCATCGGCGTGTCCTCGGCCGGGGTGTTCATTGGCAACGCGCCTATGGTTTCTTCGTTGTTTATCCGGGTTCCCCGGGAGAAACGGGATTTGGTCAAGACCATTTATGACCGCGCCGCGCGGGAGCTGGGGGAGATTCCCATTGTGGTGGCCAACGACGGCGACGTAACGGCTCTGGCCGGCGCTATGGGCCTGGAGTGCGGCTGCGTGATGGGAATGGCCATGGGCACTTCGGAAGCGGTCGGCTATGTGGACCGGGACGGCAATGTGCTGGGGTGGCTCAATGAGCTGGCTTTCGCGCCTGTGGATTTAAACGAGGAAGCCATGGTCGATGAATGGTCCACAGACCGGGGCGTGGGCTGTAAGTACTTTTCTCAGGATGCGGTGATTAAGTTGGCGCCCCGGGCAGGGATTCAGTTGGATGAAAGCCTGACACCGGCGGAGAAGCTGAAGGTTGTGCAGGGGCTGATGGAACAGGACGATCCCCGTGCAGAGGAGATTTATGACTCCATCGGCGCATATCTGGCGTATACGGTGGCGCTGTACAGTCGATTTTATGAAATTCAGCATCTCATCGTTTTGGGACGGGTTATGTCCGGTAAGGGCGGCAACCGGATTTTGGCGAGTTGCCAGGCCATTTTGGAAGCGGAATATCCCCAACTGGCCCGGTCCGTCCGGGTGATGCTGCCGGATGAGAAAACCCGCCGGGTAGGGCAGTCGGTTGCTGCTGCCAGCCTGCCGGAGATTCAAAAGTAAGGTACCGGGGCGTGTAAGCGGCCTGAAGAAATTGTCCGGGCACGCTGCATGATCTTTCTGCAGCGTGCCTGTTTTTATGAGAGGAGCAGCGCGATGTTTTATCAAAATGCGAAGATCTATACCCAGGATTTTCATTTTCATCCAGGCGCGTTTTCCGTAGAAGACGGCCGGTTTGCACAGGTTTTGCCGGAGTCGGTTCCGGAGGACGCGGTGGATCTGCATGGCGCCTATGTGATTCCAGGCCTAATTGACGTGCATAACCATGGGAATTCCGGCAAGGATTTTTCCGATGGAGATTACGAAGGCCTGAAGACGATGGCGGCCTACTTAGGCCGGTGCGGCGTTACCTCCTTTGCTCCGGCTTCCATGACGCTTCCCTATGAGGTCCTGGCCCAGGCTTTTGCTACGGCGAAACGCCTGAAAGAGGAGGCGCCGGCCGGTCATGCCAGGCTGATGGGGATTCAAATGGAGGGGCCGTTTTTCTCCGAGAAGAAAAAGGGAGCCCAGAACGGCGCATATTTGCGCAACCCCGACTTTGAAGCGTTCCGCAAGCTGGAAGAGGCCTGCGGTGGCCTGATCCGCATTGTGGATTTGGCTCCGGAGCTGCCGGGTTCTGTGGAATTTATTCAAAAGGCCCGGCAATGGTGCACCGTCTCTGTGGCCCATACAGATGCCGATTATGACGAGGCCAAGGCCGCGTTTGATGCAGGTGCGACGCATGTGACCCATTTGTATAACGCGATGCCTGGGATCCATCACCGGAAGCCCGGCGTTATCCCTGCGGCGGCGGAGAACGAATCGGTTCGAGCGGAGCTCATCTGCGACGGCCTGCATGTGCATCCGGCCTCGGTTCGCCTGGCCTTCCGCATCTTTGGACCGGAGCGGATGGTGCTCATTTCGGATGCGCTTCGCTGCTGCGGTATGCCGGATGGGGAATATGAATTGGGCGGGCAGCAGGTTTTTCTCTCCGGCGGCGTAGCCCGTTTGGCTGACGGCACCATTGCCGGTTCTGCGACCGATCTGTTTACCTGTATGACAAAGGCGATTTCCTTCGGGATTGCTCCGGAGGACGCGGTACGGGCTGCCTCCTGGAATCCCGCCTGTGCCTTGGGCGTCCAAAACGAGGTGGGTTCTATCGCTCCCGGCAAGTGGGCGGATTTTTTGGTCTGCAATCCGGACTTTTCACGGGAGGCTGTCTATATTGGCGGTCAGCCTGTGTAGGCATTCGGGGGGAGGGATCTGCGCTGTGCTTGCAGGCTGTGCGCAGGTCTTTTCTTTGCAGCGCAGGATGATGGTGAAAACTTCGCGTGTGCCTTTGCCTTTGGAAGGCTTGATTTTGCATACATATGAGAGGAGCTTATGCGGAAGAGATATCTGGGCGACAAAAAATTTTATGCTGCTGTGATGGCGGTGGCGGTGCCCATCATGATTCAAAACGCCATTACAAATTTTGTGGGAATGCTGGACAATATTATGGTGGGCCAAGTGGGAACCGCGCAAATGAGCGGCGTCGCCATTGTAAACCAGCTGCTTTTTGTGTTCAATCTATGTATTTTCGGCGCAGTTTCCGGTGCAGGCATTTTTACGGCGCAGTTTGCAGGCTCCAAGGACCATACCGGTGTGCGCGGGACGTTTCGGTTTAAAATCTTAATCTGTTTGCTGTTGACGGTGCTGGGTGTGGGAATTTTCCTGGCGGCGGGGGAACCGCTGATCCGGCTGTATCTCAAAGGCGAGGGACAGGACCAGGATGCCGAGCTGTTTTTGCGCTATGGGATGGACTATTTGAAGGTCATGCTGTTTGGTCTGCTGCCGTTTGCATTTGCCAATGCGTATTCCAGTACATTGCGTGAAAACGGTCAGACGGTGATTCCCATGCTCTCCGGAATTGGCGCTGTGCTGGTCAATCTGGTGCTGAATTATATCTTCATTTTTGGAAACTTTGGCGTCCCTGCCATGGGAGTTCGGGGCGCCGCCCTGGCGACTGTGATCTCCCGGTATGCAGAGCTGGCCATTGTGGCAGTTTGGACGCATACCCATGTGGAGAAGCAGCCCTTTATTCAGGGCGCCTTTCGCTCAATGTGGATTCCTCCGCACTTGTGTAAGCAAATCCTGGCAAAGGGAATGCCTCTTTTAATCAACGAGGCGCTCTGGGCCGGCGGAATGGCAGTTTTGAATCAGTGCTATTCGTTGCGAAGTCTGGATGTGGTGGCGGCGACCAACATTTCCAGCACCATTTGCAATGTGTTCAACGTTTCGTATTTGGCTATGGGGAACGCAGTGGGCATTCTCATCGGTCAAAAGCTGGGCGCTGGGGAAAGCCCTGAGGAGGTGCGCAGTGCGGACCGGAAGCTGGTTGTCTTCTCCGTTGTCTTTTGCCTGGGCTTTGGTATCGCCCTGGCGGCGATTTCCGAGCTGTTCCCCATGATTTACAACACCACAGACGCGGTGCGGGGACTGGCCGGTCATTTCATTCGGGCCGGGGCGCTGTTTATGCCGTTCTGCGCATACACCAATGCCGCCTATTTTACCCTTCGTTCCGGGGGTAAAACACTGGTGACCTTTTTGTTCGACAGCTGTTTTGTCTGGTGCGTTTGCATCCCGCTGGCCTGGATTCTCTGCCAGAGGACCAGCTTACCCATCGTACCTCTGTATTTCCTCTGCCAAGGGACGGAGGTTTTGAAGTGCTTCCTGGGCGGTTACATGCTGAAGCGGGGTACGTGGATTCAAAATATCGTACAAACGGCCTGATGCGGCCAAAAGAAGCTTGCTTCGGAGAAATTCGGATTCCTGGTATTTTTGCAGGGAAAAAGGGCAAAAGCACTTGCTTTTGCCCTTTAAAAATATACATGATGTGGAGGTTCTATTTGTGCCATACCTGAGCCGCATGCTCTTCTGCAAATTGCTTGCTGTACAGATCGTGGTAGTAGCCGCCCTTTTGGAGCAATTCCAGGTGTTTTCCTTGCTCCACAATTTTACCGTCCCGGACTACCAGGATCAGATCCGCCTTCCGGATGGTGCTGAGGCGGTGGGCGATGAGGAAGGAGGTGCGGTCCCGAAGAAGGTGGTCAATGGCAGCCTGGATCAGTTGCTCTGTCTGGGTATCGATGGAGGAGGTGGCCTCATCTAAAACAAAGATTCTGGGATTGGCCAAAACGGCCCGTGCAAAGGAAATGAGCTGCTTTTCGCCGGTGGACAGGCGGTCGCCGCCTTCGCCGACGTCGCTGTCCCAGCCCTTTTCCAGCTTTGCCACCACAGTGTCGGCGGAGACTGCCCGGGCGGCGGCTTCGATCTCCTCGTCGGTGGCATCCAAGCGGCCGTAGCGGATGTTTTCCCGGACGGTGCCGGAGAAGAGGTGCGGATTTTGAAGCACGTAGCCGATATTGGAGTGGAGCCAAAGCTGACTGCGCTCCCGATAGTCCCGACCGTCTATGAGGATTTGCCCGCTGGTGGGCTCAAAGAACCGGCAGGCTAAATTGACAAGCGTGCTTTTACCGGCGCCGGTCTCTCCCACAATGGCTACGGTGGTACCTGCAGGAATATGGAGAGAGAAATGCTCCAGCACGTTTTCTCCGCCGTCCGGGTACCGGAAGGTGACGTCCCGAAATTCGATTTCGCCCAGCAAAGGCTCCCAATTTTCCCGCTTGGGATGGAATACATCGCCGTATTGCTCTGCGACCTCCGGCGTGTCCCGGACCTGAGGCTCCTGATCCAGAAGCCCGGTAACCCGTTCAATAGAGGCTTGCAGGGAGATGAATTCCGCAATGTTGGCGGCCGTCATTTGAATGGGCTCAAAAATGCCCACAGCATAGGTGGTAAACGTGGAAAGCGTTGCAATTTCTAAAATCTGCTGGGTTACCATGTAGCCGCCCCGCAGCAGAACAATGGCAACGGCCATGGTGGAGAAAAAGAGAACCAGGGGAATGTAGACCGCATTGAGCCGCGCGGCCCGGATTCCGGCATCGTGCATGGATTTGGTCAGGGTGCGGAAGCTCTCTGTGTTCTGGTCTTCGATGACCAGGGTTTTGGAGGTTTTGGCGCCGCTGATTCCCTCGTTAAATGCGCCGGTGATTTTTGAGTTGATTTTCCGGACCTTCCGGTTCCAATGAAGAATGCGGTTCTGGAAATAACCGGTCAGTACGGCGATGGCCGGGACGATCAGGATGACAACCAGGGCCAGCTGCCAGTTTAAAAGAAGCATGGCGGTGAAGGTACCGAGGACATAAAACAGCGCCCAGAGGATATCCGTCATATTCCAGGCAATCATACTGGCAATTCGGTTGGTATCGCTCATCACCCGGGTGAGGAGATAGCCCACAGGGGTGACGTTATAAAAGGAAAAGGACAGAGTTTGTAAATGGGTGAACAGGGTGCGGCGCATATCCCGGCCCACGTTCATTTCAATGCGCATGGAGTTTCGGCTGAATGCCACAACGGATAGAGCCTGAAAAAAGATGACGGCCAAATAGCAAGCGCCGTAGGGAAGAAGGCCCTGAAGGGTTCCGGCTTCGATGAAGTTTCCAATGGCATAGCGCTGGAACAGAGGCAGAATGACGTCGATCAGGGCACAAATGCCGTTGAAGAGGAACATACCGGCAAAGGCGCTCCGGTAAGGCTTCAGCAGGGGAAGCAGGCGCTTCCAGATTTTCCAATCAAAGGATTTGGTATATTCTTGTTCGTCAAATGCCGCCATCAATGCTTACCTCCTTCTGCGAGCAGCCGCCGGTCGTCGCTGCTCATTTGAATGTCATAAATGTCCTTGTAGATACCGGGGCGGGAAATCAATTCCTGATGGGTTCCCAGGTCGGCAACCCGCCCGTTGTCCAGGACCAAAATCCGATCCGCTTGCATCAGGGTAGTCACCCGGTGGGAGATGAGAATTACCGTGGATTTTCCCAGATTCTTCCGGAGCGCGGTCCGGATTTTGGTGTCCGTTTCTGCATCCACGGCGGACAGAGAGTCGTCAAAGATCATAATGGGCGCTTCCTGCACCAACATCCGTGCAATGGCCACTCGCTGCTTCTGCCCGCCGGATAAGGTGACGCCCCGTTCGCCCACTACCGTTTCATATCCTTCGGGAAACTCTGTGATGGCTTCGTCCACGCAGGCGATGGATGCGGCTCTACGAAGGGTAGCATCCGGAGCCTGGGGCCTGGTCGCCGCGATGTTCTCCCGAATGGTTTGAGAAAAGAGGAAGGGCTCCTGGAGTACCAGGCCGATCTGACGCCGTAGGCCTTCCCGCTGCATGGAGCGGATGTCTACGCCGCCGATGGTGATGCGGCCCTGTCCCTCCGGCAGGTCGTAAAGCCGGTCCAGGAGATGGACCAAGGTGCTTTTGCCGGAGCCGGTACCGCCCAGAATGGCAAAGGTGCTGCCCTTCGGAATGGTAAAAGATACGTCCTGGAGAACCGCCAGCCCCTCGTAGCCAAAGCTGACGTGTTCAAATGTAATATCGCCGTCTGTAGCGGCTTCCACAGCCTCCGGCGCATCTTGCTCCTCCTGGGCCTGCAGAATATACCCCACCCGGTCCAGAGAGACGCCGGCCTTACTCATATCCGAGAGAACCCGGCCCAGGGAGCGAACCGGCCAGGCCAAGGCTTCATTATATGTAATGAAGGCCAGGAACGCGCCCAAGGTCATTTCCCCCCGAACCGTCTCCACCGTGCCGACCAGGATGACGACCATCACCTGTAGGCAGGTTAAAAAAGTACCGGAAGCCCAGTAGACGGACAGAAGCTTACCCAGGCGAATCCACAGCTGGGAAAACCGCTCGTTGCGTTGATTAAACCGGTCTACCTCATAGCGCTCCCGGCCGAATGCCCGGACCACGCGAACTCCGGTGAGATTTTCTTGCGCGCAGGTGGTGAGTTCTCCCTCGGCTTCGTCTGCTGTCTGAAAGCGTGAGGAAATTTTTCGATAAAATACCCCGGAGGACAGGCCCACGATGGGGATAAACGCCACAGCGACCAGGGACAGCTTGATGTTCATGGAGAACATGATGGATAGGTATAAAATGATGAGGAAGACGGTGCGCACAACCTCCACCAGCTGATTGCACACAAAGTTGCGGATCACGTCCACGTCTGAGGTGCACCGCTGGATGATTTCGCCGGTGGGATGCGCTGTGTGCCAGGCGTAGGTCAGATGCTGAATATGGCGGTAAAGGTCGTCGCGAATTCCCTTTACAAAACGTTCCGATCCTCTGGACAGATAGATTCGCTGCCCATAGCTGCAGAATCCCCGCAGGACGGCTACGAACAAAACGGCGGCGGCGGCGATCCAGAGCGCCTGTATGGGATCCTCCCGAAGGGTCTGCAGGGAGAGGATTCCCCGGAGCAACCCGGGTAACTCCGCAGGCTCTGTGCCCAGGATGGAATCAACGGTAATTTTGATGATCTGAGGCGTCATGGCATTGAAAACCATGCTGAGACAGGCGCAGAGCAGGGCGATTGCAAAATACCCCAGGCAGCTGCGCAGGTAGCGGAGGATCAAGTGGGTTTTTTCATGCCGTGACAACTGAAATGGCGTTTCCATATCGGGGAGTCCCTCCTTTGATGAAATAAATGCAAAAAGCGCCCCTCCGGTCAGAGGGGCGCTCCCATTTTGGGTAGAGAAGGCGGGCTTAAACCGTCTTACAGGCGCACAAAGAAACCCCTGATACCGGGCATATGAGAATTGGAACCAATAGAACAAACTTCTTCTGGGTCATTTTGTGCGCCTCCTTTCGTTTTTTGCTGTACAGCAGCAGACAGCGTGTTAAGTATATGCCCTGAGGCAAATCTTGTCAAGCACTTTTTTCATTTTTCCTCATTTGCGGATGGAAATCTGTTTTTACGGCCCGAAGCATCCAGTGGGTTTGTCTTGACAAATCCTGCTGCTGTTACTTTTGTTTATGCAAATTTTTCCTAAAATCATATATAGAGCAAGGATATACGCTAGTATATACATGGCCCGTCTTTTTGATAAAAAGAAAAAATTAAATGGGCGGAAAGGAAAAGCAGATATGAAAAATAGCAAATTTAATTTGGAGGAGCTCAGTTTTCAATTTGGTATCTATCAAAACCAGGAGGGGTATCCGATTCTTCTCTCCGCTGTGGATTTGGGGCGAACAGAGCCGGACCGGCTGCGGAGCTTAACGAAGCGGTTTTACCCGGAGGTGGGAAGACGATGCGGATGTACGGGAGCAGCGGTGGAACGCAGCCTGCGCAGCGCCATTGCCAAAGGCTGGTCGTCCAATCCGGAGCTGTTTACCACCATTGCCGAACGTCCCATTACGCAGCCGCCGACAGCAGGTGACTTTTTGTGTATGATCCTGCACTATTTACAGGAAGCATGATGCCTGTGATTGCTCCGGCATAAGAAAACTTCTCATCGGGCGCATTTGATTTCTTCCGATGCACGGGAGGGTACGTCGGAGCCGATTCCAAATAAAACAGGTCTGTTGCAAAATAGAACATCTTGCAACAGACCTTTGGGAGAAATATGAAGTTATTTACAAAAGGCAGCCTACTCCAGTTGTGTGGTCAGCTGTTCGATTCCTTTTGCAGCAGGCGGGGAATCAGCCTTTGTAAAAACTCATATACAGGGGATGAAGTACGTCCGCAGTTGTATCCAGCTCGGGGAGGCCGCCGGTGACTTCAGCGTGGTGGATGGTTGCAATGATGTTGTGCTCGCCGGAAGTACCTATGTCGTACAACACGTCCGGGGTCTTGATTTCATAGTGGTTCCAGTTCTCGTCATAGGCGTATTTGCCGGTTCCCACGCCGGGGAGATAGAGGTAGAACTGGTTGGTTGTACCATTGTTCCAGTAGTCGTACATGGAGACGAAGAACATGTCTCTGCCGTCTTCACTTTCACTGTAGTGCAGATCGGAGAAGTGATAGGTGATCCGGGGCATGGTGCCGGCCAGATACATGTCGTGCATGGGAGTTTCGGCCAGCTCCCGAATGACGAAGACATTGGAGGTGCCGTCCTCATAGTCCTGGACAAAAGCGCCGTAGAAATCGCTGGGAATCATCATCGTGTTGTTCGAATCGGCGTAGTAGCTGTTGCCCCAATCGTCGGTGACCAGGTTCATGCCGACCACCTCGTCGATGTACCACAGACGGCCTACATTATCCAAAAGCACGAGAGTGATGGTGGGAGTATACGTGGCGCCGCCGCTCATGGCGTAATTGCCCAGGAAGTCCGAGGTGAGCTCCTGAGGCTCCCCGCCCTCTATGGTGGTAATGCCGCAGAACACCACATCCACAATGGAGCCGTTGCCGGTTTCGCCGGTGTTGAAGTTCCGATTGGATGCGGCCAGATATTCGGACAGGTCAAACCGGTGCCAGGTGAACTGCTTCAGGTCATCGTCGTAGGACTCTCCAATTTCTTCCTCCGCCTCATGGGTGAAGGGCTGATCCACAAAGAGATAGTAGTTCATGATGGCGTTGAAACGGTCTGTGGTCTCAGAGTAACTCATGCCGAACATCACATCGCCGTCAATGGGGTTCAGCATATCCTTTACAACGCCGGTTTCCGGATCGATCTCGTAGATCATGCCGCTGTTGCCATACTCGCAGGCCCAGAGAGAGCCTCTGCCGTAGGCGCTGGCGGCCAGGGACGACCCATAGTTCTGGAATTCCTCAGGATACGTAACGGCGTCCTGGATGTTCAGGGTAGGTACGCCGGCTTCCATGGTGTACTCGTAGAGGCTACCGCCGGAGACCTCACCTGTGGTGGCGCCCTGGGTGCTGACGATGCCCTCAATCTTCAAATCCAGGGCGGTCACTGTGACGGCGCAGGTGGTGAATTTGGAAGGATCGTCCTTGGCTGCCACCGTAATGGTACAAGTGCCGTTGTCCACCGCCGTGACCAGACCGGTTTCGCTGACGGTTGCCACGGTTTCGTCGCTGCTGCTCCACACGACGTCCTTATGAGCGGTCCACCAGGGATCCATTTGATAGGACATGGTCACGGTGGAGCCCAGATTCATGGTCATGATGCTTTGGTTGATGATGGGAGTGCCCACAATGGAAGAATCGAACGCCGGGACATTGGCGTGCTCTTCTTTGGCGGCGGCTTCTGCGCTTAACGGCGCCATCAGGCAGCAGGTCTCATCCTTCAACGACCCAACTGTGGTGCATTGGGCGGTGTCGGGATCGATTTTTTCCAGGGTGCTCTCCCAGCTCAGCGTGCTGGTCGGACAGAATCTGGCCCAGTACAGACTCTCGGTGTTGTGGTCCCAGGTCATGGACTGGAGGTAATCCATTTCCAGCCCGGTATCTCCCACCAGCTGGAACGCGCCCATGTAAGTGCCGCTCCAGTCGGTTTCCAGCCCGGCTTTCCACAGCTGTGCCGTACTGTTTTCCTCGGTTTCCTCTGTGGCATTGGCCAACATGTACAGAGAACCCTCGTCGTCACAGGCCAGGGCCAGGGCGTATACGCCGCCCCGCGACATCACCCAGTCCTCCTGATAGGCGGCCACTTCCTCCTCGTACTCATTGAGATAGGTGCCCATCATATTGATGGAGTAGACGGCGGACTCCAGGTAGGAGCCGGCGTCTTCCACGACCAGGCCGTACATGGTTCCTTCGGCGTAGCTGTAAGCGAGATCCTGATAGACATTTTCCAGACTGGCCACGTAGGTGGACTCCAGGTCTACGGAATCAGCCAAAATGTCTTCATAGGCAATGGCATATAGCTTGCCGCTTTCGCTCTGTGCTAACACGTAACCGTTCAGGTATTCGGCGCAGACGAACTTTTCCTGGCTGGCAAACAGCTGGGATTCGCTTTCTGAGACATCTTCATTAAAAGCGACCCAACTGCAGGTACCCTGCCAGAAATTGTACTGGAACGCCAGGAGGTCTCCGTAGGGCGCGCCTTCGCCGCCCAGGTTGATGGCATAATAGGTCTCATTGCCGGCGTAATCGCACACGGCGATAACAGCCTTGTTGCCATACTGCTCCCGGTAGGCTTTTAAGTCAAAGCCGCCGGAGACCGCTTTCCCCAGGTCTTTTACAGGCATGTCGGGATAATCATATTCTACGACAGTGGTAGCCGCGCCGTCCAGCAGCAGGACTGCGGCCACGTAACGGTTGTCCTGGGCGGTGTAATACAGGGTCTGCCCGTCGCGGCTGATGGTCAGAGCATCCTTTCCTCCGGACAGGGTGGGGGCGGTGTTGTCGATGGTGAAGTCAAAGGACAGCTCCGTGCCTATGCCTACCTGACTCCAATCCACCAGACCGTTTTCATCGACGTAATACTCCGGCGCGCAGTACAGGGATACGGTGATAGGCGTATCCTCCGCCAGGGCTTCGCCGGTTGCGGGATCCGTGCCGTCCCACTCAATGCCTACGCCGTAATCGGAGGTGGTGTCCATCCATTGACCGGCCAGGTCGTAATAGAAGCAGGAGATCATGTAGTCATCCATGAACTCGTAGTCATCCTGGTAGTACACCTCGCCGGTTTCCGTGTTGGTGACGGAGACCATAATATCGGCGGCGTTCCGCATGAGAGTGGGGAGGATGGCGTAGAGGCTCCAAGCGGCGTCGGAGGTGCTGTTGACCGCGTTGCGCTCCGGGAAGTAACGCTGGTCGCCCACCAAGCCAATGGTGCTGTCGTAGTAGCCGTATACGTTACCTGTATAGGCATAACCGGAGTCGTCTCCCGCAGGGCTCCAGGCAAACACATTCTTGATCTCGGCGTTGATGTGGCTGGGCCGCTGGGCGGTGCCGTAAATGGTTTCCAGGTAGGAGCCGGTGTCGAACATGGACGGGTCGCTCCAGCTGCCGTACCAGCCCAGCAAAGGAATGGAATGGGTGATGCCGGTGACGCCTTCTGCGCTGGCTACCGGCCGGGCGTATACATAGCCTTCCACATAGAAGCCGTTGTCATAGCCCAAAGCCTTCATATTTTCGGCGGCCTGCTCCGTCACCCGGATGCTGACGGTGACCTTGGTAGAGCCGCCGGCGGGGAGGGTAACCTGATTGCCGTTTACCGTTTCCCCGGTGTAAGCGACTTCCGCACCCAGGGCAACCATTTCGTCGGCGGTGAGGTTGTAAGTTTTCCCACTGTCCTCTGCCACCAGGGTATCGGTGGTCAGGATCGAGGCGTCCAAATCGTAGGTCAGCGCATTGCCGGTGAGGTTGTACAGAGTAAAGGCAAAGCTCCAGCCTTGATCGCCGTCGCCCAGCTCAGCCTTGACCTTTCCGTCCGGCTGGCCGTCTACCAGGAGGAAGGACTGGGCGTTGACGGCGTTTCGGATGTTGGCCAGGCCGGCGCCCTGGTTCCGTACGGAGTATTCCACACCGCTTGCTTCTTCCACCAGGGGCTGCGCGGTGGACATGAGCAGAGACTGGGCCAGCGCCCGGGCGGTGAACGCTTCGTTGCCGGTGACGGAGCGGGCCTTGGCAAGCAGGTCATGTTCCCGGATGTACTGGCTCATCAAAGCAGTCAGGCCGGAGACATGGGGCGTTGCCATGGAAGTACCGGACATCACCTCGTACTGATCGGTAGCGGAGCCCAGGCCGTTGACCGAATAGATCTCGCCGCCGGGGGCGGTGATCTCCGGCTTAATGGTCAGGCTGCCGGTGGTACCCCAGGAGGAAAAATCGCTCATGGTGGGGTATTGTACATCTTCACCGTGATCGATGTGAAGGCCGGTGGTGACTTTCATCGTGGTGGTATACAAACCGTCTTCATTTTTGTTGCACAGGGAGAAGATGGCCTGGGCGTCTTCCATGGACAGTCCGCCGCAGGGTACGGTGGCGGTGGAGCCTTCGATGGTACCGCTGAGCGCGCCGGGGACGTTGTTGTAGATCAACACAGCGGCGGCGCCGGCGGCGGCTGCAACTTCATGCTTGGTAGAGAAGTAGACGTCGTTCCCGCGGGCAACCAGGACCACCTTGCCGGTAAAATCATAGCCGTCGAAATCAGAAAGACTGCCGGCGTAGATCCGGTCGTCGGTTTGCGTTCCGCCGGAAAGCAGGGCGGAGGGATCTCCCAGGAACACTACGTCGTAGGTGGTACCTGCTCCATCGGGGTCCAGCGTTGTCCAGGGCAGATTCACCCCGTCGGGCGTCACTTCAATGGCGGGTTCCCACGTACCGCCAAAGAGGGTTTCGTGTTCCCGGACGGCGCCCACGTTGTCTACGCTGGCAACGGCGAAGGAGTTGGGGAAGGTACTGGGGTCGGAGATCATGGCGGAGCCGGCTTCGTCGGTGTACAGGTGCTGGTAGGCGTCGTCATGATCCGCCCAGTTACCGGAGTTACCGGCGGCGACGCACAGCACCAAGCCGGTCTGAACCAGTTCTTCCATAATGCCGTCGACATAGGCAGAGTCCGAAGGATTCGTCTCATGGGCGGAGTCAAAACCGGGGTAGGCTGCGCCCAGAGACAGGTTGACCGCATCGCAGCCCAACACAATGGCGTCCTCCACGGCGGCCATGTAGTCGCTGGAATAAGCGCCGCCGTTGACGCCGAAGACTTTCATGGTCAGCAGCTGGGCGTTGGGCGCTACGCCGCTGACGCCTACCGTCTGTTCGGCGGACACGTAATAAACCTCATTGGCCAGCTGCTCCAGCAGCAGGTGCACGTCATAGGCGCTGACGCTGCCGTTGCCGCTCAGGTCCGCATGCTCCTCATGGGAGATTTCGGTGCCCTGGACTACGTAGTCCATTAAGGCCTGAGCGTCGGCTTGCCCCAGGCTGCCGTCTCCGTTAAAGTCATAAACGGCGGCGGGATCAGCGGCGGGAATATAATCGTTGGCCGTGGCGATGCCGGCCACGTGAGAGCCGTGCTCGCCTTGGGTGTCATGATCGTGGGTGACATCCAGGGTGCCGTCCACGTAGTTGAAGCCGAAGGGCAGCTTGCTGCTCAGATACAGATCCTGAGCCGTCAGGCCGGTATACCGCTGGCTTGCGTTCAGCTGATTGAGGGCCTGACTCAGCTCCTGCTCATCCAGCAGCTCCAAGGAGGCGGCATAGTCCTCGGGGCTCATCCCATTCCGGCCGGCTTGGAGGGCCAGAGCATACTGGAAGGAGGCCGAATCGAAGGACTGATGGTCGGTATCTGTGCCGCTGTCGATGACGGCAATGCGGGCGCCTGCGCCGGTATAGCCGGATTCAGCCTGGACGTCTGCAGCGCCGGTCATTTCCTGGGCCACCACATTTCTGACGTCGGCTTGCATGGGTATGTAGCGGGTTTCCAGATATACGGCTTTGACGCCGGGCAGCTGGGCGATTGCGTCCAGCTTTCCGTAGGGAACATTGGCGGAAATGGCGTTTTCCGCTAAGGTCAGGTTCCAAATCACGTCCAGAGCTTGTCCGTCCAGAACCTCTTGGGAGATCCGCTGAGCCAGCTGATCCTGGGAGGCTTTTAGGCTCCGGCGGTAATCAGAGGAGGCCGCCGCCTCCAGGCCCTGGGTGGTGAGAGCGGAGGCCTGCTCCAGGACGATGGTGACGCGGACCGGGTCATTGTCTGCATGGAAAGAGGAGCCTTCCTCTATGGGAGATTGCGAATTCATCCGCTCTGCGGAAACTTCGTCGGGGTCCATTTCCTCGAAGGACACCGGAATCCGGCTGTCGCTTTCCACAGCGTAGGTGCCGCTGACGCTTAAGCTCAGAACCATGGCCGCAGCCAGGACCGATGCCAGCAGACGCTTCAGGCGGGAATGTGTCATATTGTATACCTTCCTTTCTCCGGTATGAGGCCGGTCTGTATCAATCCTGGCACAGATTGAAGTTCATCCAGATTTGCGCGCATTGGCCTCTGGTGGCGGGGTTTTTAGGCGACAGGCCCTTTTCTGTGCCAATGAGAATCCCGCGGTCTGTGGCCCAGGCCATCGCGGCTCTGGCCCAGCCGCTGACGGAGGAGGCGTCCGGGAACTGATTCAGCGCCTCTTCGTCTGCTTCCGTATTCCGGCCCAGATAGTCGGCAAAGCGGTACAGGAATGTGACCATCTGTTCCCGGGTCACATCTGAGTTGGGAGAGAAGGTGGTTTCGGAGGTCCCCATGACAATTTCATTTTCCGCAGCCCAAGAAACGTATCCGGCATAGTAGCTCCCGGACTTCACGTCGGTAAACGCGGTTGTTGCATTCCGATCTTCCTCTACGCCGGCCATACGGCCCAGTACCGTGATAAACATGGCCCGGGACATGTGGTGATTGGGTGCGAAACGAGTCTCCGTCATGCCCTGGAACAGACCCTGCGCATAGACGTATTTTACCGCTTCATAGTACCACTGATCTTCCGCTACATCCGTGAAGGGCATTTGGGCATTGCCGACTTCCACCACCGGAAGAGAAATATGGATGCCTTCCTGACCGTTGAAATCCTCCACGGTTACGGTCAGCGGCGTATAATTCCACTTACGATTGCTGGTGAAGTGCACAACAGCAATCACACTGCCCTCGGCTATGGCGTCGCCGGCGGGCGATGCATAACCGAAGACCACGCTTCCTGCATTTTGACCGACGCTGGAAACGGCGCCGGTCATTTCCACGTCTGCATAGGACAGCAGGCCGCTGTCGTATGCAACTGTGATCCTGCCGCTGACGGTGTCCTGCGCCGCAGTGAGCGTGAGAGACACGGCCCCGGTTTCTTCGTCCACTGAGACGCCGGCCGTCATGACATCGGGAGCGTCCGCCGCTCCGGCCGGGATACCCAGCACAGAGACCAGCATGAGCAGGAGCAGGAATCCGGATAAGATTTTCTTCATGGTTTTCATCCTTTCTGTGATTTCGTTTTGTGGTTGTCGGTGGATTGACATGCGTACCTCCTTCCCCGTCCACCGCCGTATTTATTTTCAAACACGCTGCAGGAATTCTTACAGCGCATTTGAAGTGCCTGTTTCAAGTGCGAGAGATCAAAATTACGATTGATACACAGAATTAGCACAATAACAAAAGTGTAATTAATGGCAATTTTGCACAAAAATGCCCCCTGCAGCCTTATGCAACTATAGCACATTGCAGAAGATTATGCAACACACGTCATAAAAACGCCGTCTTAAGTTTTGAATTTTATGATACTGAAGTAATGCGGTGTTGCAAAACGTCATGCGCCATATACCATTTAACGATAGAGTGTTGCAAAATTCGGCTTGTTCTTTCTCTTGCTTTGCGAACGTGTAATATAATTCATGATTGTATGTTAGCATAAAATCTATGCGTTTGCAATGTGAAAAATTGAACAAAATCTGAGCGAAAGTTTGTTCAATTTAAACAAAAAGTGCAATAGAAATTACAAAATTTGGAAATTTTATACAAAAATTACCAAAAAGGTCGGAAACGTCCGGCCCACAAAATTTGGCCTTGGGTGTGTTTGTCAACCCCCATTTTATGGCAACATGGGGCCTAAGTCAAGCACAAAATTTGGCCTTGGGTGTGTTTGTCAACAGCGCCCAAGGCCGGGAATTATAGGAGAAAAAATAGAGCAATGGTCATCAGAGCGGAGGAGGAATCCTCGGCTCCGTCATAAATGAGAAGCAAAAGAATCAGAAGCATGAGCAGATCGCCGGTGTCCATGTTTTTGGGCAGCAAGTCCCGGAAAAAACCGAGCGCATTGGAGGGCTCTCTGCCTGGCGGCGGTCCACAGGGCGGTTCCGGCGGCGGGCAGGGCGCAGGCGGCCCAGGCGGCTCCGGTGGGCAAGGCTTTTCCGGCGGCGGACAGGGAGGGGGTTCCGGCCTGGGCGGCCTGGGAGGATGCGGCTCAGGGATGCGGTTGCGCTGAAAGGTTCCGTCCCCCTGGGGAATGTAACGATTGTACATAGCGGTTCACCTGCCTGATAAGATTTGAGGACCGAGCTTTTGCAGGGCATTTCCTGCAAGGCGGGAGATTCTCGCTACCTGAATGGCCCGGTCCAGCTTTTCCGCCCGATCGGGGCGGATGAAAGGCTTAATGGCTTGAAATAAGGCCAGTTGCCGCTCATCACCACCGGATTGGCGGGACAGCTGTAAAAAACCTTGAATCAATTGGGCGGGGTCCGGCTGCTGAGATGGTTGAGACTGCTGAGGGAGCTGGGGCAGCTGGGGCGGCGGCGCGGAAGGTGCGGCGGGAGTCGGTGGGGCGGCCTGCTGAGGCGGGCCGTTTTGACCTTGCAGGCCCATGCTTTGGGCCAGGGCCATGATTTGCTGCATGGCCTGTGGATTGCTGAGAATGCCGTTGAGCATGTCGTTTAATTCTGCCAAATTTATCGCCTCCTGTTGAGCTGATCCAGCAGAGCTGCCGCTTCCGGCGTACTCAGCAGGGGCTGGAGAATGGCCTTTGCGCCTTCGGTATTTCCGGCGCGCATGGCCTCTGCCGCCTGAGCCAGAGTATTTCCGCCGTCTTGCCGTAAGAGAGCCAGCAGCTGCTGCCCTTCTGCAGAAGCCAGAAGTTTTGCGGCTTCCGCCATAGAAAACCCGGAATTTTGCTGCATTTTCATTGCCTCCTGTCCGGACTCCTGTTATAATAGACGCAGGGTACCGGTTCTTTGGTACACTATATGCAGGGCAGGAGCGAATGGTGCGTCTATGAAAATCTTGATTTTTTCAGATTCCCACGGTTGTATCGAGACCATGGAGGCGGCGGTGCGCCGGGAGCTGCCCCATATGATGGTTCATTTGGGAGATTTTTGGGCTGACGGAAAGCAGCTGCACAGCTTGTTTCCTCAGATTCCCATGTGTCAAGTGGCAGGAAACTGCGACCGGTATCGGTGGGAGCCGGTGCAGGATCAAATTTTAATTCGGCCTGTCGGCGGCGTCCTTTTTTACATGACCCATGGCCATCTTCACGGAGTGAAGCAGGGCCTTTTGCGGCTCCGCCTGGCTGCGGAGGAGGCGGGGGCCCAGGTTGTCCTGTTTGGTCACACACACCGAAGCTTTTGTCAGCTCCAGAACGGCGTTCTGCTGGTGAACCCCGGCTCATGCAGTGGGACCGGCGGCACGTATGCTGTGCTGGAAACGGCGGATGGAGGGCCGGCTTGTGAAATTCGGTCGGTACAGAGCTCACAATAGGAGGAATGTAATTTGATTTTAACAGTAGATATTGGAAATTCCAATGTGGTATTAGGCGGGGTAGAAGAAAAACGTATTGTATTTAAAGCGCGAATTGTCACCGATCCGATTAAAACGTCGGACCAATATTGCGCGGAACTGAAAACCATGCTGGAGCTGTTTGGAATCTACCCGCAGGATATCGAAGGGAGTATCATCGCCTCGGTGGTGCCTCCGGTTTTAAACTCGTTTCGGACTGCAGTTCGAAAGCTCACGGGAAAAAACTGCCTGGTGGTGGGACCCGGGTTAAAAACAGGCTTGAACATTCTCATTGACAGCCCGGCACAGACTGGAGCGGATCTGGTGGTCGGCGCCGTGGCGGCGTTGCGGGAATACCGCCCTCCTTTGATTGTGGTGGATATGGGGACGGCCACCACCATTTCGGTTTTAGATCAAAACGGCAGTCTCATCGGCGGTTGCGTTTGCCCCGGCGTCAAAATCTCCCTGGATGCGCTGACCAACCGGACGGCGCTGCTGCCGGGCATCAGCCTGGATCAACCCAAAAGGGCCATTGGCCGGAATACCATCGACTGCATGCGCAGCGGAATTATGCTCGGAACGGCTTGTATGCTGGACGGGCTGATTGAACGAATGGAAAACGAGCTGGGAATGAAAACTACGGTGCTCTTGACCGGCGGGATTGGAAAATTCATCCTGCCTATGTGTCAAACGAAAATGATTTATGAGGAAGACCTGCTGACAAAAGGTCTGGCAATTCTGTATCAGGAGAATCGCAGACTGGCGGAATAGGAGGCACGCATGAAACTGGCGCAGTATCCTCTGGATGAGACCTTTGGGACGGATGCCTGCCTGCGGGCGCTGGCGGAGCAATACGGTACGCCGCTTCTGGTGTATGACCGGAAAACGTTGGAGAACCGGGTGCGGATGCTGCAAAAGGCCTTTGCCTGGGCGCCTGATTTCCGGCAGTTTTTTCCGGTTAAGGCTGTGGCCAATCCAGCGGTGCTGGAGCTCTATCTGCGCGCCGGTTGCGGTTTGCTGTGCGGCAGTGCGTCGGAGCTGATGCTGGCTGTCAAAGCGGGAGCCCGAGGGGAGGATCTGGTGTTTTCTGCGCCCTTTCCTGGAAATGAAGATTGGGAGACGGTCCGCAGGACGGGAGCTTCTGTGATTTTGGACAGCCCCGAGCAGTTGATGCAGGCGCCGTCTGTCCGGGGAGCGGTTTTGGGACTCCGTTTGCAGTGTGTTCGAGGCGGCGGACAGGGCGTGTTTCGCTCCTGTTTTGGAATGAACCGGCGGCAGCTGTTGGAAACGGCGAAGCAGGCGGTGCGGATGGGAGCAATCGGCTGCGGGATTCATGTACACGAGAGCGGCCTGTACCGTCCGGGGCAGTGGGCGGATACGGCCGGCTCTGCCTTTGCGGCTGCGGCGGAGATTCAAGGGCAGTCCGGCCTCGACGTCTTCTGGTGCGATTTGGGGGGCGGGCTTCTTTGGGACCGAAAGGGAACCTATACGCCGGACCTGCAGAAGGAGGCCGAGGCGATCAAAGGGGAACTGCAGCGCTGCTCACTGGGCCGGATTGCGATTCATACGCAGCTGGGCCGTTTTCTGGCGGCGCCGGGCGCCGTGCTTCTCACCACAGTGCGGGGCGTAAAAGGAGCTTTGGCCGGTGTAGACACTTCTCTTGCAGATCTACCCAGAGCTGCGCTGGCCGGCGTGCAGTATCATGTTTCGGTTTTGGGAAAATCGGACGTGTCGGGCCGCAGCAATGGTTTTTTGTTTGGCTGGACCTCTGATGGCTTGGATCGTTTCGGGGGACGGCGTCTGCTTCCTCCGCTTCACCCGGGAGACATCCTGGTTTTTCACGGCGCCGGTGCGTACAGCCGGTCTATGGCCTCCAATTTTGGAGGCTCCTTGCGCTGCCCGGAGGTTTTGCTGGAAGGGAACGGCACATCGCGTCTGATCCGCAGGCGGGAAACGTGGGACGACTTGTTTTCCAGCCTGCTTGGATGAAGGAGCGGGGGCCGGGGGGAGATATTTTGGGGCAGTTTTCAGCGCATAGCTGAGCAAAAATGTTTTGCTTCCCAGAATCGAGGAATTGTGCTATAATGGGGCAACGACATGTCAATTTGCCTGGCCTGGGCCGAATCCGGCAGGGTTTGCCCGCCTTTGGCAGATGCCTCAGCCCAGACCGGAAGGGAGATATACCATGAAAGAACCAAAAGCGATGGCTTATGTGAATATGTACGGTGTTTTGGCTACCCTGGAAAATCTGTGCAGCCTGGACGAAACCGCGGGGGAAATTTTGGCCGGCCTTAAAAAACCGGTCGGTTTGTGTTTTCAAGTAAAAGACGGTCCCTGCTGTACCTTCCATTTTACCCGGGACGGCTGCCGTATGACGGAAGGTGAGGCGGGCTGTACCTGTAAAATGCGTTTTTCCTCTCCGGAAAAGTTCAACGCCCTGATCGAGGAGAACAAGCCGGGGCTTCCGGCGAAAAATCCGGTGCAGCTTCTCTCGTTTCTCCTGGGACCCTTTACACAACTGACCAACCGCCTGACGGCGCTGCTCCGGCCCAGGGAGGAGGACTTGAAGGATCGGGCGTTTTTTGAAAAGAGCACCATTCTCACCATGTATACCATCGCCGGCGCCATTTCCGCTCTGGCCAATACCGATTCCATCTCTCAAATTTCTGCCGGGTACACCGTGGATGGAACCGTCAGCCTCGGAATCCGGGGAGTGGCCCAGGTTACCATCTCGGTCAAGGACCATCATTTTACCACGCAAAAGGTTCCGGCGGAGCATCCCCGAGCCATTATGGAATTTGCCTCTGTTGATTTGGCCCACGGCCTGTTTACAGGACAGGTTTCGACCATCCATGAGATGTGCCAGGGGAATATTTACCTGCGCGGTATGATTTCTATGGTGGACAACATCAACCGGATTTTGGACCGGGTGTCCACGTATCTTTCCTAGGAGGAACCGTTATGAGCAAATATCCGGAATACAAGCATACCAAAAGCCGTGCCTGGTTTGACCGCGCTCTGGAGGTGATTCCCTCCGGCATATACGGGCATTTGGGCCCTTCTGAAGGACTGTTTCTCCCCCTGGAGAAATGGCCGCTCCTCTCTTCCAAGGCCCAAGGTACTTATTTTTGGGATATGGATGGCAACCGCTACCTGGATTTGATGTGCGCCTATGGCCCCAATGTGCTGGGATACGGCGACCCGGATGTGGACCGGGCTGCCATGGAGCAGCTGATGACGGGCAATTGTACGACGGCGCCTTCCTATAAAATGGTGGAGTGCGCCGAGCTGCTGGTGGACACGGTGGCGATGGCCGACTGGGCCTTTTTTATGAAAAACGGCACGGATGCCACCACCTTCTCCGTCCTGACAGCCCGCGCCCATACCGGCAAGAGGAAGACCATGTTTCTCCGGGGCTATTACCACGGCAACGACCCCTGGGCGATGAAGGCGGACTACCCTGGAATTCTGCCGGAAGAGGTGGCCCATAACATTGTAGTTCCCTGGTTTGATCTGCCTGCCATGGAGGCAGCCTATGAAGCCTGCGGCGGCGATGTGGCCGCGCTCATTGCACAGCCCTACGACCATGGAAATTTTGCCGACAACCGTTGCGCATCCCAGGAGTTCTGGGCGTCGGTCCGCCAATTTTGTGACAAACGGGGCATCGTTTTGATTTTGGACGATGTACGCACCGGTTTCCGGCTGGATCTTCAAGGCTCAGACCACTACTACGGATTCCAGGCGGATTTGATTTGTTTTTGTAAGGCTTTGGCCAACGGCTATAACATGTCTGCGGTGTGTGGAAAGGAGCATTTGAAAGCAGCGGCTTCTTCCTTGTCTTTCACAGGCTCCTATTGGATGAGCGCAGAGCCCTTTGCCGCCTGCATCGCCTGTATCCAGAAGCTAAAGGCCCTGGATGCGCCTACCTTGTTCCGCCGTATGGGTCAAAAGCTAACAGATGGGTTCCGGGATGCGGCTCGGGCGCATGGTTTTGACCTGGTGGTCTCCGGCGAACCGGCTCTGTTCTATTTGCGCATTGCCAATGATGATAGTCTGATGCTGCACCAAGAGTGGGTGGCGGAGTGTGTCAGCCGTGGCCTCTTCCTGGCCAGTCATCACAACCATTTTCTCAACGCAGCCGTTACGGACCAGGATGTGGCTCTGGCTGTGGATATTGCAGACGATGCTTTTTCCGTAGTCGCTGCGCGGCACCCGGAGCTGGAGCTGAAGCCGTGAGCCCAGAAGGTGAAGGATGCGGATCAAGCAGGCAATCGGTAACACGTCCCCTGTACAGGTTTTCTTTCCTGTACAGGGGACGTGCTTGTATCCGTAACCGTCAAATGTAACCGCATATGAAATCACCGTCGTGGAGAGCTTTGCTGGATCCCCACGGCGGTGAGCCGATTCACTTGGTATACAGTTCAGCCGGCGCATTC
>OIYW01000028.1_pt1 | contig 107723 bp, 100 predicted proteins | sample 1588351 | NCBI WGS metagenome assembly OIYW01 (sample SAMN03283268) | human gut metagenome | biome: human-associated habitat; material: feces | host: Homo sapiens | place: USA | collected 2013 | reverse complement strand
CTCACGGACGAAGTGAACCAGCCACTTGCAAGATATGGCAGAAAAATCTGAGAGATTTTCCTGCCAACGTGTCTAGTTCGCTCCGTCTGTACAACTAATGATATAACATTAGTTAAAACTTATAACCTCTTTGTCATTTATGCTTATTTACCCAATAAGATTTTACAGGTATTCTTCTCCTTTTTATGTCCTCCATAAATTCTTTTTTGTCAATATTGCTATCAATGGTAAATAATTTTTCCCCATTTACATATACACGCATAGAACCTTTCTTTCTCTCACAATATGTAATATCTTCAAATTGAAAGGTTCTTTTTTTCCCAAATGTTGAACGCCATGTAATTTCATCTCCGTTCACTTCAAGCTTCCACATTATCATGTTTAATGAACCTATTAAAAACACAACAAGTGCAATGCCAAATACCAAAGGAGGAAATATGTCATCCTGTTGGATAACACTTGCTACGGTACAACCTCCTGTAAATAAAATTCCAATAACAAATATAATAGTCAACATTTTTTCGGTTTTTATTACATAATGTTCCCTAATTATTCCCTTTTTCCGTTCTTCCTCACGCTCCTTTGCTCTCTTTTGTTGAATTTTTATCATATATTTCAAAATAACGAATACAGCTAAATACGGCATAACCTGTATAAATATTTCTATAAATCCCATTGTTACCACTCCTAATTTTTATTGTATGAACATTATATCATTTGCTACATATAATATCATCACTTTTCTGTTATCTATCAGAATATTTTTTATCCCATAACTTATCAAGAGTGTAAACATTGCTACGCAACAGGCTCTTGACAATTCATGTTCTAAAAAATGATTGATAGTCAAGCAGAAAAAGTATAATTATGCTGTATCACATCAGCAAAAAAAGACATCTCATATCCTGTATGAAATGCCCATTTTGCTTTTCTTTATGCTATTTTCTTTGTCGTATCAATGTTCTTTCAATCGTAGTAAATTAGTGGTAGATTTCTTTTATATTTTTATTCATATTGCTTAAAATCCCTGTATTTATGCGGATAATTAGATTTTTATTCTTTTTTTTATGAGCAGAAATAAACTTTTTTAGAGAGAAATAGTTTCTTCAGTAAAATCTTCAAATTCCTTTGTTGATATTTCAGTTTCTTTCCAAGAAGGCACACCATTTTGTATACTATGATGTACCTTTGACATAGTATCTAAATAATATCCTTCGTAATCATAATCTACTGCTGGAGATTGACGTATATACATAGCTAATTCTTGGGCAGCTAAATGAGAGTTACTATCATTTAAACCGCCGATTGCCGGTCCGCTTGAAGCACAGTACACCTCTAAAAACAAGTAATCCCCATTTTCTTCATTGATTGCTTTTATAATATAACTAAACTGATTTTCTAAATTATTAGTAATATACCTAGGTTTTCCAAATAAATATTTGAGTTGTCCTAATGCCATGACGCAATTTTTTTCAAAATTTTCATCGAACTCATAAATAGAACAAATATTTGATGATGGCATATAATATTCTATTGTAGCATTAGCGTTTTCAAATTTATACATATCTTTTCCTCCATACCATTTCAATCTATTTATCTTCTTTTTCGTTTTCTATATACTGTAATTATAGCACTAGAAAAATAAGTAGTCATTCTTTTTTTTAATTATTCAACGAAAAATTTGTTTAAGGTATAAAAATGCAATTTTAGTATACATCAGTAGTTTTTGCAAGCAGGTAAACACAGATTATTCCTTAATATCCTTTTGTTTGGGAAACTCCATTTTCCCATTTTGATACTGCCTGATTTGTAATATCTAATAATTCCGCAAGCTGCATTTGTGTCAGATTTTTTTCTCTTCTGCATTGTGCTATAAATGCACCGATTCGTTTTTGATCCATAAAATGTCTCTCCTTTTCCTAATTTGACCAAAGTATAGCAAAAAGAAAACTTTTCAAAAGAAACCTTGCGTTTAGTCTACACTAAACGTTTGGTTGACAATTCCAAAATGGACTTATCCAAATTATTATTTAGAACTACATTGAGCGATAATCGTCTAATATTTTCCGCATATAAGTTCCCTCTTTCGGCTCCAATCCAAAACTTTCATAAGCCCAGATAACTTCTCTTCCTACTTGTCCCATATTACTCTTTTTCACTTGCATTTCAAACAAATTTAGTGGCAACTCTTTTTCTCCGATCAGAGTAAGATATTCATTAACAGCTCTACAGTCGATCATAATTTTTCCATGACCAGCCCAATGACGATTGCTCTCTTTCTTTTTTAAACGAGAAATCCAGTATTCATCACCATTTTCAATGTCTACATAGTTTGAATAACCGCCATTATATTTCTGAAAGGCATGGTCATTAAAATAAATAGCCCGTTTTCAATTCGATATACATTAAATCTTTAATCATTTTTATCAATCCTCAAATTCCATATTCTTCGCAGCACTAAGATTTATCTTTTTCCTAATGGTAATGCTATTAATTTTGCTTTATTTTACAACCCTTTCTCTTTCAATCCATGCACCAACTCTACATAGAATTCTCTCACATCAAACCCTTGAATATTTTCTCGATTCAGATCGATCATATCTCCATGAGAGATTCCTCTTTTTCCATCAACTGTAAGAAAATGATAATCTTCTCCCCACGGAAACGAGCTTTCTGACACGAGTCCGTCATTTGGTCCATCAAAATATTTTACCAATTCATAGGAAAAATTTAATGGAAATCTCCCGCCGGAAGCAACATTTAACTTAGAACCGACACTTTGATAATACACATTCGGCTGATCTACTACTTCTTCATTCAAGTTTCGGCAGGCAGATGCGGTCAAATCTTCTACAGCCGCAAGAAAATCCGGTTTTAAATCACCAAGCTTCTTAAGCGCTGCATTATATCCATTTGCGATTTTTTGTTTCGCAGCTTCCGGAATCTTATCCAATAAATAATCTGCAAATTCGCATCCTCTGTGCGGAGTGTTAATCGTCGTAAGTGACGCCACATACTGTGACATACCCAGCCGGCTGATTGCGTAACGGGTATCAAGACCTCCTTTGGAATGTGCGATTACATTCACTTTAGAAGCTCCTGTTTCTTTTAGAACTTCCATGATCCGTTCACTTAATTCTCTCCCGCTGTCCGCAACAGATGCTGCTGACTGATGATTTCCGTAATAGATTCTTGCACCGTGTCTTTTTAGTTCTTTCGGAATACGCCCCCAATAATTAAAATATCGGAAATCGCGAAAGAAAACACCATGAACCATAAGAATCGGATATTTTGTGTCGCAGATTTTTTCATTCCTTCGTTCAAGGTAATATAAATTTTTTTCATTTTCAAAAGACACTTCGTTGGAAGCAAGACGCATAAGCTTTGTAAGCACAATAAGATTTACAATCGGAATAAAACCGCACATAATTCCTATCACACGCCATTTGATTCCGATTTGGACAGAGCTTATATATAACCGGATGATCCCATTCCAGAATACCACCGCCTCTGCCAAAAATACACAAAGAAGGTTAAGTAGCCACAGCAGCTTATGTTCTTTGAATACGACCGGAATCATAGCCAGTATATATACTGCTGATATCAGCATGGAAATCAAAAATATTCTGAGAAGCTCACATCCGCTATAACAAAAGCGAAGTCTTTGGCTTGTAATCTTTCCTCTTTCCATTGTCGGTTTTATATTTACTATGAAATAAAAAACAAGTAGAAAAATCATTCCCCATATTCCGAGAAACTTATCGTAAAGAATCGGAAGATTCCCAGTTAAAATAACGACTGCTGATGCTACAAGCCTTACACACCACATTTTGATTGTATTTCCCATATTTGCTTCCTCCTTACCTTACAGAAAGAGTAACACTCTTATCACACCAAGTACAAGTAAATGTACCGGATAAAACCAATAAAAAAACCATTTGGAAAAATTCTGTCCTTTTTCCGCTCTTTTCCCATTATAAAAATACAGAAGGACAATACCTGCAAATATCACTCCGGTCATACTTCCAAGGGCATAGACCACATTCACATTAAGAGGGAATCTTCCAATTCCTCCAAGAAAGTTAAAGCTGCCAAATAAACAGGCGGCTACTGTAAATGCAATCTTTTTCCTTGTTCTGTTCTCTCTTGCCCATGCAAAAAGAAGCGTAAAAACAGGAGCCAGAAGCGCCCAGTCGGAAATAAGCGATACCATAACAAGGAGAAAGATCAACGAATATTTCCATTCTTTAATTTTCACATATTCTAATACGCACAAAAGGAAGAAACACAATAACAACGTAAACATCATGTTCATTTCTGTAATGTTCAGTATGCTTCCCTTCGTATGAGACAGGCTATATGGAAGCTGTGACAGGACTGCGAACACAAGTAATCTCTTTCCGTATTGTTTTCTGGAATGTGTATAAGTAAAGCCCTCCACTAAGAAATAACACATTGTGATCGCAGTAAAGTAACCGATATCTGTAAAAAATTCAGCCCAAAATGTGCCTGTCTCCATAAAAATATAGGAAATATGATTCAATAACATGGCAAACATAGCAAAGTATTTAATTATATCCCGCGTGAAGCCGGATTTTATATTCTTTATCATATTCATTATTGTTTTCTCTTTCTCGAAGCTTTTACCGGATTTTGCATCCTGTATAATACAAGACCAATCACCAATAGATAGACAGCCATTGCAATCAACGATGCCTCTGCTCCAAACTCTCCACCTGTCCACAGTGTTTCATCCGTATTTAATATCAGATTATAAAGCACTTGTGGGTCTGCCTGTTTCCCTATATGCAGGATTCCGCCTGCCATCACAACATTCCAGATTCCATGAACGATTGCACTGCACCAGACGCTGCCGCTTTCTATCGCAATCAATGAAAACATAACACCTGCCATACTGCCGGATACAAGAAGTTGTAATGTACTTATTATATCAAAAGAACTGCCAACCATGTGAACTGCCGCAAATAATACAGAAGGAAGAAGAACTGCGTTTAAGCGTCCTATTCTCTGCTCCAGAATCCCCATGATCACACCGCGAAAAATCATTTCTTCTACTGCTCCCGCTGCAAAACCGTAGAAAAATACCGTTCCCGTAATTAGCGCGCCTATTTGCCCCGGTTCTATATTTCCTTTCTGCCAGTTGCCGCCGAGAAGAAGAAAGCCAAGAACCACCAATACAGGCATAACAATCGCTGTCACAATCCAAATACCTCGAAAGATATTCCTTTTTCTCATATCCGGCATTCGAAGGAAAAATGTGTCCAAACGAAAAACTTTTTTATATAATAATTCAATGCCAAAATAAGTAAACCCAAGATACAGGATGGATGTGACAATATTTCCACTCATAGCAGAAACCCCTTCTTCTGTCAAAATCAATCCGATATTAAAAGCAATATTTTGTGATATCACCAGTAAAAGCAAGGAGCTTAAAACTAGTGCTGCCAATTTCCCAACTGAAATCTTCTTATACGTTCTCATCGATATTCCTCCTAAATCCTACATAGGTTGCAATAAAGTAAACGGTATAAATTCCGAAGAATAGAATAAATGCTATGCCAAAATATTGGAAAATTGATGTAGAGACACCTGTGAAAAATATAAATTTCCGGCTCATGTAGATTCCGATGATTCCACTGATTCCGGCTGCAAATAATGCAGGGCACAGATAATAGGTGATCAACTGCTTCCGCACAGTCCTTGAAAGCTCTCTTCTGTCAAGTCCCAACTTTCGAAGCACATCATAGCGGAAGCGGTATTTTGTGGAATCTGATAACTGTTGAACCGATAGCACTGTCAATGCAACGCATACAAATACAAGTCCTACATAAAAGGCTGGAAATATGATTGCCGATAGCATATAGCGCACCTCCGGGACTGCATTATCCCTCACCAGATTTACAGCCGCGTAGGTTACCACTGTATCCGAGCCAAAGCACCAGTTATTTTCTTTCTCGTCCTGATCGCCAAAGGCAAGGTCGTCACAGAGATTGTCAAGCTTCTGACCGAGAGACTGCGGTGCTTTCCCATTAAGATCAACTGCCAGCTCCGAATAATACGGCGTCATCTTCTCAATGATATGATCCGGTACTACAATGACATAGTCTCCTCCGTTATGTCCGTCTTGGGAAAAGGGTTCTGTCCGGTATCCGGCAAAGCTAAGTGCTTTTCCTTCATTTATCTTCTCGCAGATCGATAAGTTTTTAGAAAAATCCCCCAATTCGTTATGAATGCGCTCCTTTAGATGAATCAGATATTCATTCTCCTCCAACACTGCCGGACGATACCCGAGCATCCTCCGCAAATGATTATAATCCGTAAGGCTCATAAACGTATCGGAATTACAATAAGACTGATCATTTCCCGTTCGGATCTTTTTCTCATTCGGTGTTCCGTCTTCGTTTTTGTAAATTGTACCAAAATATTTAAGGTGTGTATAAAGCCATGTATTTACTTCATTTGTTTCATCTGTATAAATCCGATAAGTATAACTTTCCTTCACCTCCGCCTCTTCATGAAGAAGTGACAGTTCTTTTTGAAAATCATACCCTGCCTCTCTGTTATAGATCTGTACGTCAAATGGAAATTTGTTGTTTAACACCTGCTGTTGATAGTCGCTGAACATCATTGCTGCTGTGCATCCTAAAAAGGCAATTGTAAAAAGAGAGGTTAATGTTCCCATTGTAAAACGCATTGTCTTAAGCTTGGAGGCAAATTGTCGGAGAAGAAAAAGATTCTCTCCTTTATAAACTGCTTTCCCTTTCTTTCTCACATAACAGATAATCCACGCAGACAAGCCCGTATAAAAAAGATAGATTACAAGGACAAGACCAACGAGAAATAGGACGATGCCTCCGGTGCTTCCAACACCTCCGCTAAGCAACAATACTCCGAATGTGATTAAAAATAAAATTGAAGCCGGAAACAACCAGCGTTTTATTTCTTCTCGCTTCTCCGTAATCTCTTCATTTTTCTTCTGAACCTCCATCAGATCATGAATATTCATCTTCTGGAAACGTTTTCTGAGTCGAAACAGGGCTAAAATGTAGCACCCTGCATAACAACCCGCTGCCATAAGAAAACAGCTTCCATTCATTTCTAACTTCAGATGATAATTCATTTGAATCATTCCGTACAAAATAGACATCAAAATCTGCTGAAGCAGCATTCCAAGCCCCATTCCCAGAATAAACGCAATACTTCCAAGCACCGCATTTTCTCGGAGATACAGCTTTGCAATCTCCTTTTTCTTCATTCCGATCAACAGATAAATCCCGAATTCACGGCTTCTTTTTTCCAGAATAAAACGAACCATGTAATGAATGAGCCACGCAATGATCCACACGATAAAGAAAGTGGCAATCCCAACCATAGCCGCCATCATTCCTGCAATGTCAAACAATTTCTGAACGTCTTCCGAGAAGAGAATACTGTTAAATGCGAACATCAACGCAGTTACAAAAGTCATAGTCAGGAAATATACCAGATAATCTTTGGCTAATCGCATCACATTGCGAATGGCAAGCTTTCTATTCATCAGCCAGCTCACCTCCTGTCAGAGACAGTACGTCCAGAATCTCATTTAAAAAGTCTCTTCTTGTTTTCTTCCCTCTTACGAGCTCGTGAAAAATACTGCCGTCTTTCAAGAACAGGATTCTGCTGCAATAACTTGCTGAAAACGCATCGTGTGTGACCATGAAGATAGTTGTCCGCAAGGTTTCATTAAGCTTTGCAAATGTCCGAAGTAAGGTTTGCGCCGATTTTGAATCCAAAGCTCCTGTTGGCTCGTCGGCAAGGAGAAGGCATGGTTCATTTACAAGAGCTCTCGCGCACGCACAGCGCTGCTTCTGACCACCGGATACTTCGTATGGAAACTGGTTCTTTATCCCGTCGATTCCGAGAAGCTTCATCATCTGATCACATTTTCTTTGTATCTCTTTGCGGCTGCCCTTGCGAAGCGCCATTGCCAGAAGAATATTTTCCTCTAATGTCAAGGTGTCCAGAAGGTTGTAGTCCTGAAATACAAAGCCTAGATTCTTCTTTCGAAAATCTGACAGCTCATCTTCACTAAGCTCTGTAATATCGACATCCTGATAATAGATATGCCCTACTGTTACGCGGTCAATTGTAGAAAGCATATTTAGAAGTGTCGTTTTGCCGGAGCCGGACGCCCCCATAACACCTATGAATTCTCCCTGATCCACATGAAAGCTTACCCGATCGACTGCCTTCGTCACATTGCTTCCATTTCCATAATATTTTTCTACATCACTTACGCGAATATAATCTTTCATTTCCATCACTCCTTGTTGTTCTGTATAAGCCTTCCGGCTGTTATAACCAGATTATCAGATGATGCAAAGCGATGGTATCTCCGTTGCTTTCACAATTCTTACAATTTTGTAAGATAACTGCTGATCGGAAAAGTTAATATCATTGACGTTCCCTTTCCCTCTTCTGATTCTGCCATAATGCTGATTCCAAGCTTACGACACAGCTTACTGCACAAATATAACCCCATACCTGTAGAACGCTCTGTCTTTCGTCCGTTGCTTCCGGTGAACCCTTTTTCGAAAATCCGCTCGATTTCCTCCGGCTTTATACCGATTCCGTTGTCTTTTACCGTCAGACGGACACCATTTTCTGTATGCTCGGTAAAGATCCTGATATGAGCCCCTTGCTCCTTGCTGTATTTTGCACTGTTTAATAATAGTTGATTCAAAATAAAGCCGATCCATTTCCCATCAGTATATGCAATGTCCGGGCAATTCACTTCTGCCTGTATTCCCTTTTGTATCAGATATCGTTTGTTTCGCTGAAGGATCTCTGCCGCCGTTTGTCCAAGATCTGTTTCCCGAATCATGTAATCCTGATAGACCTCGTCTGATCTTGCATAATACAGGGCCATGTCCACATAGTTTTCGATTTTTCGATTTTCAAGTGCAATTCGTCTGGTCAGTGTTTCTTTATGATTTTCACACATAAGATCAATCCCTGTGATCGGCGCTTTGATTTCATGTACCCAGCTCTCGATATATTCCCGATATTCTTTTTTCTCGTCTTCAATCGCACGAATCCGCTCAATGACCGATTTATTTGATTTTCTGATCAACTCCCGATAGATCTGATCCTCCAGATGCACAGAATCCGGCATCAGCTCTCCCAGAAGATAGCGCTGATCGACCTGCTCCATCATTTCTTTCATTTTCTTAAAATAATTCCTTCTGGAAATATAGTGGACACTAAGCCACACAAGAAAGACCAGTCCCCAAACAACTGTAATCAGAATGCAATTGCTTTTCGGATAACCGGTTATACGAAGAAAAAATAAGAGAAAACCAAGACACACAATCTGAAGAAGGATCAGCAAGATGCGATCCTTCAAGTATGACGCAAGGCTCATGGAACCTGTACTTTCTCGTCTCATATATAATACCCCATTCCTCGTTTTGTCTTAATATAGTCTTGTGGAAGACCGATTTCTTTTAATTTGCCTCGAATACGAGTCATATTTACGCTCAGCGCATTATCATCAAGAAAGACCTGCTGATCCCACAAATATTCAATCAGATCCATGCGGGAGACAATCTGACCTTCGTGTAAAAGCAGACAATGCAGAATCTTCAGTTCATTTTTCGTAAGCTCCGCCTGTGCATTCTCCCGGTTGTCAGCAGTTTTCCTGTATATAACGCCTCTGGCAATGTCCAAGGTTAAATCACCGCAGACAATCGTTGTCTGCTCTTCATAATCTTTAGCCCTGGCAGAACGCTTCAACACGGCTGCAATACGCGCCAATAAAATAGGGGCTTGAAATGGTTTAGTGATATAGTCATCACCGCCCTTTAACATTCCGGTTAATTCATCCATAGAATCTGTGCGGCTAGTGAGAAAGATAATCGGCACCTCAGAACTTTTACGGATTTTTGTACAGATATCATAACCGGACTCTACCGGAAGATTAAGATCCAGTAAGAGAAGATCCGGCTCTTTTTCTAATACTGTTCCGGCCACATCCGTAAAATCTTCTACTTCTGACACCTGATATAACGCATTCGTTAAAAGTTGGCATAATTCCTGCCGGATGGCCGGCTCATCTTCCACTACCATAATATGTAATGCCATATGATCGCCTCTTTTCTTTCACGCTTTATTTATGATACGGTTCACCATGAATAATCCTGTAGCTGCGATAAATCTGTTCCAGAAGAATCACTCTCATCAACTGATGCGGGAATGTCATTTTTGAAAAACTGAGTGCATAATCAGATCTTGCAAGCACTTGTTCGCCAAGTCCGATGGAACCGCCGATGATAAACGTAATATGACTGATCCCCTGAACGCCGAGCGTATCAATCTTATCTGCAAGTTCCTCGGAAGTTACCTGCTTCCCCTGGATTTCCAATGTAATCACATAGGCGTCATCCTTCACATATTTTAAGATCCGCTCTCCTTCTTTGGAGCGGATCATCTGCTCCACATTCTCGCTTGCGTTATCCGGTGTTTTTTCATCTGCGACTTCCATAATCTCTAATTTACAGTATTTGGATAATCTCTTACTGTACTCGGCAATCGCGTCTTTTAAATATTTTTCTTTGATCTTTCCGACTGTAATGATTGTAATTTTCATTGATTTCTCCTGTATTAACGCCTCCAGCTTTTTAATTCTTCCTTTTCTTCTCTGCTCACACGGTAAGATTCCCGTATTTTCTGGATCGTTTTATTATGCGTAAATTCATCCATTGTGTTTTCCTTTAAAAGTCCTCTTGTCTTTTCGGGATATTTCACATAGCAGACTGACAATGTCCACGCCACTGCCATTTTCACATAATATCCTTCATGTCTTGTATGTTCGCATATAGAAAGCACCCGGTCAATATAAGAATCATTGATAAAATGATCCAGAAGGGACACGATTCCGAAGCGAAGCTCGTACTCTCTCTGGCTGTGCAAATACGTTTCAAGATAGGCGAAGCTTTCTTCCTGATACTTTTCCATGAATTTATAGGTGTTGCTGCAGCAGTCACAGACTGCCCAGTTATGAATCTTTGGTACAAATCGGTCAAGGTAGAAAAACCGCTCTTTTAATTCCATCTTTGCATATGCGATCACTAGACCTTCCAGCATGATTTCTTCGTGATAAGAGCCTTTGTCTGCACTTATTTTCTCATACGCCTCATTAAGATATGCTCGGAAATCTCCCTTTGCAATTTCTTTTGCCAGCGCGCGCAGCTTCGGCATCCGCACGCCAAGCACATGTTTCGTTCCCGGCAGCAGGTTTTCATTGAATTTTTTATAATCCTCTTCTGATAATTGTTCCAGACGCATTCTTATATTTTCTATCATTTAGCTTTCCTCATAAACATATAATTCGTGCAGTGCGCGCGTAGCGCTGATATATTTTGCCTGCTTATAGAGAGGATTTGTCTCTCTTCTCAGTACAGCAAAGACCTGATCGAATTCCAACCCTTTTGCAAGATAAAAGGTTGTGACAGTCATTCCTTTCTTGAATACGGATGTGTCGCGATCCATATAAGATACCGGAAGCTGGCGATTCTTAAGCAGACGGTAAATATCATAGGCATCCGATTCATTCATTGTGATTACTGCTGCGGTTTCATATTGAGCATTTGAAGATTTCACCTGTTTTTCTATATTTTCCAGCATTTTCTCCATCGAAAGACCATGAAACTCTTCTACCTCTTTGCCGTGCCGCTGAAACAGCTCCAGACCCTCACCGTCTCGTATTTTCTCCGCATATTCTGCAATTTCCAACGTATTGCGGTAACTTTTGTTCATAACGATTTTTCTTATTTTTCTGCCAAAAATCTTCGGGAGGAACTTTGTCACGTCCTGGCATTCGCTGTCCATCGTCTGTGCGCGGTCCCCGAGAATGGTCATTCGACAATGAAATAGCATGGACAGAATGCTATATTGCAGATAAGAATAATCCTGCATTTCATCAATGACCAAATGCTTGATATTCTTATGCTTCCTGCTTCCTTTCAGGCGGTATTTCAAATATAACATCGGAAATACATCTTCATATTCTAATTTTCTTCGCTCATACTCCGCATTCGAAAGTTCCGGATATCCGCAGTCTTTTAACAGCCATCCGTAGATTTCATAAAGATCCGTTGTCACATACATTTTCCGGAAGGTCTCACGAAGTGCTTCCATATCTTCCTCAGAAATATTCTTCCCGCGCAGCGTCTCGTATTCGTCGATCAGGTATTCCATTACCGCATCCATTCTCGCAAGCAGCGGAACTGTCTGGAATTTAAAATAAAAAAGATGAAGGATCTCTTCTTCGGTCTTATGAAAGCCTTTAAATGTAATGCTTCGGATATTCACAAGATCTTCCTCCAGCATTGCCAGAAATCCTTCCATCTGTCCGATGAAGCTTGCTGACTGCTTCTCCTTAAAGCGGATTTCCCATTCACTGTCTTGGAATTTCATCTTCTTCTCTAAATAGTCATAACGGTCTTCACAGTCATTTGCAACTTCTTTTAATTCCTTGTAAGCAAAGAGATCAAAACTCATTTCCTGTATATGTTCCTCTCCCAATTCCGGAAGAATATGAGAAATGTAATCGGAAAATGCATTGTTCGGTGACAGGATCAATATATTTGCCGCTTTCAAATTCTCGCGATCATGGTACAAAAGATATGCAATCCGATGAAGCGCCACAGAAGTTTTTCCGCTTCCTGCCGCACCTTGAATCGCTAAAATTCGATCTTCTGTATTTCGTATGATTGCATTTTGCTCTTTCTGAATCGTGCGTACAATATTTTTAAGCTGTACGTCCCCTCCGCTTCCAAGCTCCTGTTTCAGAATTTCATCGTCAATCTTCGTATCACTTTCGAAGCCGTAGATCATATGCCCGTTTTTTATCTTGTACTGCCACTTGGATGTGATCTCGCCCTCCATTCTTCCGCCCGGAGCGTCATAGGCTGCCGGACCTCTGTCATAATCGTAGAACAACCCGGACACCGGCGCTCTCCAATCGTAGATCAGCGGGCGCATTCCTGCGCGGGGAGCAAAATTGCCAATTCCGATATAAAAGATCTCTGATTCCTCTTCTCCGTCATAACGAAAATCTACTCTTCCGAAAAACGGAGACTCCAACATCTTTGTAAGCCTCTTTCTCTTTGAAAGCTTTTCTTCATTTGCATGAACCTGATGGAGTAGCGCCTGCTGATTGTCATAATTTTCATAGCCATACTCATCCATTTCCGTATAATTTTCCCAGTAATATTCATGCATATTTTTGATTTCCTGCTGTCCGGCAGATAAATCTTCATCCAACTCTTTGATTTTCTGTTGTAAACAATCTGTTATCTCTTTTAAAAACTGCTCCATAGTCTCTCTTTCTTATTTACCCTAATGCCACATCTAAAATCATCATCAATACAAATCCTGCCGCAAAGCCGACCGTTCCTATGTTACTGTGCTCACCTTCCGCAGATTCGGGAATCAGTTCTTCTACTACCACGTAGATCATTGCCCCCGCCGAAAATGCTAAAAGATATGGAAGTACCGGTGTCAGATAGGTCGCAAATAACAGCGTAAGTCCTCCGGCGATCGGCTCTACGATTCCTGAGAGCACGCCGGCTCCGAATGCCCTGCCTCTTCCCTTTTCAGAGCGGATCGGAAGAGATACAATAAAACCTTCCGGGAAATTTTGCAGCGCAATTCCGATAGACAGAGCAAATGCGCCTGCCAACGTAACATTGGCATTATCCATTAATAAACCGGCAAAAATCGCTCCGCTTGAAATACCCTCCGGAATATTGTGAATCGTAACAGCTAATGTAAGCATGGTCGATTTATTGAGCGAACATTTCGGGCCTTCGCATTCCTCAGAACCAATATGAAGATGCGGAATTACCCTGTCAAGAATCAGTAAAAATGCAATTCCAAGAATAAATCCTACAGCAGCCGGGATAAAAGAAAGCTTTCCCATATGCGCAGACATATCCATCGCCGGAATCAAAAGCGACCAGACAGAAGCCGCCACCATCACCCCCGCCGCAAAGCCAAGCAAAGACTTTTGAAGAAGCGGTTTCAATTCATTTTTCACAAACAATACACATGCAGCGCCAGCCACAGTACCGATAAACGGGATCATAAGTCCCCAAAAAATAGTCATATCATAAACCCTCGTTTCTTCTCTAATGGACTTATTCTACCATAATTGAACCAAGTGGTACAGAGCAATTTTCAATTTGGGACACCCTGAAATGCAATTTGGGACGTAGCATTTTTACAAAATGCTACGTCCCAAATTACTATTTTTTAGAAAGGAATTCGTGAATTCCTTTTGCTCCTGCTTTTCCTGCACCCATGGCGAGGATTACGGTTGCTGCACCTGTTACGGCGTCTCCGCCGGCAAATACTGCGGCTTTTGATGTCTGTCCGTTCTCTTCTTCTGCCACGATACATTTTCTTCTGTTTGTTTCAAGTCCTTTTGTTGTTGATGCGATCAACGGGTTTGGTGATGTTCCAAGAGACATGATCACAGTGTCAAGTTCGATGTCGTATTCTGACCCCGGAATCTCTACCGGACGTCTTCTTCCTGAAGCGTCAGGCTCTCCAAGTTCCATCTTGATCACCTTCATTCCTTTTACCCATCCGTTTTCATCTACAAGGATCTCTTTTGGATTGGTGAGAAGATCGAAAATGATTCCTTCTTCTTTTGCATGATGTACTTCTTCTACTCGTGCCGGAAGCTCTGCTTCACTACGACGATATACGATATGTACCTCTGCTCCTAAACGAAGTGCTGTTCTTGCTGCATCCATAGCAACGTTTCCGCCGCCTACAACAGCAACTTTCTTGCCGGCTGCGATCGGTGTATCGTAATTATCATCAAATGCCTTCATAAGATTACTTCTTGTCAGATACTCGTTTGCAGAGAATACCCCGTTTGCTGTCTCGCCGGGAATACCCATGAACATTGGAAGTCCTGCTCCTGATCCGATAAATACTGCCTCGAAATCTTCCTCTTCCATTAACTGGTCGATCGTTGTTGATTTACCGATAACTACGTTAGTCTCGAATTTTACACCGAGTTCTTTTACTTTCTCGATTTCTTTTTTAACAACCTTTTCTTTTGGAAGACGGAACTCCGGAATACCGTAAACCAATACTCCGCCAAGCTCGTGAAGTGCTTCAAATACTGTCACTTCATATCCAAGCTTTGCAAGATCGCCGGCACAGGTAAGTCCTGACGGACCGGAACCGATCACTGCAACTTTATGTCCGTTTGTTTTTTCTGCTTTTTCCGGTTTGATATCATGCTCTAATGCATAATCCGCAACGAATCTTTCCAATTTACCAATGGAAACCGGCTCTCCCTTGATACCACGGATACATTTGCTCTCACACTGTGACTCCTGTGGACATACACGTCCGCAGATTGCCGGAAGTGCGGAGGATTCACCAATTACCTTATAGGCGCCTTCGATATCTCCGTCTTTCACCTTTGCGACAAATTCCGGAATGTTGATAGATACCGGGCATCCCTGAATACATTTTGCGTTTTTACAATTCAGGCATCGAGAAGCCTCTTCCATTGCTTCTTCCTGATTATATCCGTAACAAACCTCTTCAAAGTTTGTTGCTCTTACTTTTGGCTCCTGCTCTCTTACAGGTACTCTCTTTAATACATCTGCCATTACTCGTCACCTCCGCAATGACCACATCCACCGTGATGGGTGTCGCCTTCCTGTAATTTCAACATTGCACGGCCTTCCTGTGTCTTGTACATCTGCTGTCTCTTCATTGCATTGTCGAAATCTACCAGATGTCCGTCGAATTCCGGTCCGTCTACACAGGCAAATTTTACTTCTCCGCCAACGATCACACGACAGGCACCACACATACCTGTTCCATCTACCATGATCGGATTCATGCTGACAATTGTCGGAATGTCATATTTCTTCGTTGTCAGACAAGTAAATTTCATCATGATCATTGGTCCGATTGCAACACAGACGTCATATTTATTTCCTTTTTCAACCAACTCGTCTACCATAGTAGTAACCATGCCGGCGTGACCATAAGAGCCGTCGTCTGTACATGGGTAGTAATTACCGGATACTTCCTCCATCTCCTTTTCGAGAATCAGGAGATCTTTTGTCTTTGCACCGACAATAACATCCGCCTCAATACCATGCTCTTTTAACCACTTCACCTGTGGATAAACCGGAGCAGCGCCAACACCTCCGGCTACAAATAAGAATTTCTTCTTCTTTAAAGCCTCTAAATCCTCTGCTACAAATTCAGACGCACATCCAAGAGGACCGGTAAAGTCACGAAAAGAATCTCCTGCTTTTAACTCCGTCATCTTTGTCGTAGACGCGCCAACAGGCTGGAATACGATAGTTACAATTCCTGCCTCTCTGTCGTAATCACAAATGGTAAGTGGAATACGTTCGCCTTTTTCATCCATCTTGACAATGACAAACTGCCCCGGCTCGCAATGTCTTGCAACACGAGGTGCTTCTACATCCATAAGATAAATATTAGCAGCCAGTTTTTCTGCTTTTAATATCTTGTACATCTTGTCTCCTCCTAATAATTCATGCTTTTTTAATCATAATGTATTTATCACAAAATTTCAAGTAACAGATCGCTGTTTTTATGCTTATTCACTAAGTTTATTCACTAAGTTCTAAACTATAGTTTCTGGTGGTTACCCCGCTTAATCTTCCGTCAGCGGACACAAGAACTGCTTTAAAAAGAGTGTCTCCTTTTGGCATATCAATGGCACCGGTATACTTTGTAGATGCTGTTGTCGGATCTTCTCCGTCCAACGTATAATAGGCATCGTACCCTTCCGGAACTTTTACTTCGATCGTCATTTCAGATTCATACTGTCCGGTAGAAGGGGAAACGACCGGCGCTTCTTCGATCGGAAGTTCGATAACATAAGTTTTCTCTTCATATTGGCTTGGCACTCCGCGCTTATCAACAGAAATTGCCTTGATCGTTGTCTCGCCTTCGTCAAGTTGAATCGGCTTTGTGTATTTTGTACTCTGGAAGGTTGGATCGGAACCGTCCGTAGTATAATAAATCGTTTTTCCCGTTGTACTAAGCGTCAGCTGCTGAACATCATCATAGGTTTCCTCATCATCCAGACTATATTCCGGCTTGTCAATGATATATCCATTTAACGCTTCTGCCACACTGTCCGATGCCTCATTCATAAGCTCTGGTATTTTGATCGCCTGCTTTGTATCCAAATAGAATTGAATACATGCTTCATAAAGCTCGGTATTCTTACTATGTTTTTCAATCGCATCCGTAAATACCTGCTCTGCCGCATCTAAATCATTTTGACCGATGTATACTTTGGACAATCCCACATATGCATCCGGTTTCTCGTCATTTTTTGACAGAGCCTTTTCAAAAGATTCCTGTGCTGCTCCGTATTCTTTAGATGTAAGAGCTTTATTTCCTTTCGCCACAATTCCGGTATAAGAATTTTGATAGAGAACAATGCTGATTCCTACGATCACAGAAAGAATCAGCGCCATGTTCAACAGAACCTTTCTTCTTTTCTTACGGCGTTTCTGCTTTCTCTTCTCTGCCTGACGTCTCTTTTGCTCCTTTGTAAGCGGAGCCGTCCGTCCGGTATTTCTGCGTGCAGATGTTGCGCGCGTCTGAAAAGACGCATCATCATAGACAAGGTAATCCTCCTCTCGTCCGGTTCCGTCAATGGAATCTCTGATCTGCTCCGTGAGCATATCATCCAACGGATTGTATTCAGGAACAATAAATACTTCCCTGCCGCATGCTTTACAATATAATGCACCTTCCGGTATTTCCTTTCCGCAATATCTACACTTCATTGCTTCTTATAACCTCCTGTTAGAATCAATTAGAATAATCCGGTAATCATTCCATCCTCAGATACGTCAATGCCGTTCGCAGCCGGTACTTTCGGAAGTCCCGGCATGGTCATGATCGCACCTGTCAGTGCTACCACAAATCCTGCTCCCGCACTTACATATACTTCACGGATATGAATATCAAAATTCTCCGGTCGTCCAAGCTTCTTCGCATCATCAGATAAAGAGTATTGATTTTTTGCCATACAGATTGGAAGATTTCCAAATCCCATATCTTCAATCTTCGCAAGCTGTTTTGAAGCTGCAGGTTCATAGACAACACCTTTGGCTCCATAGATCTCTGTTGCAATTTTTTCAATCTTTTCTTTCAATGAAAGTTCATCTTCATAGAGCGTATGGAAATGGCTTTCTTTATTTTCCAATGTGTCCAGAACCTTTTCAGCAAGAGCGATTCCACCCTCGCCACCTTTTTCCCATACTTCTGAAAGAGCGAACTCACATCCTCTCTCTTCGCAGAACTCCCGGATAAATGTATTTTCCGCCTCGGTATCGGTAATAAAAGAGTTCAAAGTAACGATCACCGGTACGTCGTATTTCTGAATATTTTCAATATGTTTCTCTAAATTTACAATTCCTTTTTTCAATGCTTCCAGATTTTCTTCTGCAAGGTCGCTCTTGGCAACCCCACCATTATACTTCAATGCACGCACAGTTGCAACTAAAACTACAGCATCCGGTTTAAGTCCGGCTTTGCGGCATTTAATGTCGAAGAATTTCTCAGCACCGAGATCCGCTCCGAAGCCTGCCTCTGTAATCGTGATATCACTCATCTTCAGAGCCATCTTTGTTGCGCGTACACTGTTACATCCATGTGCAATATTGGCAAATGGACCACCATGTACAAGCGCCGGAGTATGTTCTAATGTCTGAATGAGATTTGGTTTGATCGCATCTTTCAAAAGAGCTGTCATTGCACCTGTCGCCTGAAGATCATCGGCTGTGACCGGCTCTCCCGCAAAATTATATGCTACAATAATCCTTCCAAGTCTCTTTTTCAGATCGTCGATATCGTCGGCAAGACAAAGAATTGCCATAATCTCTGAAGCAACCGTGATTACAAAATGATCTTCTCTCACCATTCCGTCCATTTTATTTCCAAGTCCCACCACTACGTTACGAAGGCAGCGGTCATTCATATCCAGACAACGTTTCCACACAACCTGTCTCGGATCAATCTGAAGAGCGTTTCCCTGTTGAATGTGATTATCCAGCATTGCTGCAAGCAAATTGTTTGCAGAAGTGATCGCATGGAAATCTCCGGTAAAATGAAGATTGAGATCTTCCATCGGAACAACCTGTGCATAGCCGCCTCCTGCTGCACCACCTTTAATTCCAAAGCATGGGCCAAGCGAAGGCTCTCTTAACGCAATCACTGCCTTTTTATTTAATTTTGCCATAGCCTGTCCAAGTCCGACGGTAGTTGTTGTCTTTCCTTCTCCTGCCGGTGTCGGATTGATCGCAGTAACGAGAACAAGTTTTCCATCCGGTCTGTCCTTTACATTGTTCCATACCTCGTCAGAAAGTTTTGCTTTATATTTTCCATAAAGCTCCAACTCATCCTCCTGAATTCCCAATGTCTGTGCCACCTCTCGGATATGTGACATTTTTGCTTCCTGTGCAATCTGGATATCTGTTTTCATTGCCCTTCATCCTTTCTTTTTCTGTGTTTTTTTGCTTCCATTTTACATTTATGAATTTTCACCCATGTACTGTTCAAATTCTTCCTTTGACATCAGCACTTTTCTTGGCTTCGTGCCTTCTTCTCCGCCAACCACTCCTGCCTCGCAGAGTTGATCCATAATTCTTGCCGCACGGTTAAACCCAATCTTAAAGGTCCGCTGCAGCATTCCAATGGAAGCCTTGTCCTTATCTATAATGAGGCGACCTGCTTCTGTAAAATACATGTCGCGTTCATTCTCTTCACTGCCGGCGCCCAGACCTTGTCCGGTTCCGATCTCACTGGTATTTACATGCTGTACGATCTCATTATCATAATCCGCATCACCATTATGATTTTTCAGATATTCTACCACACTCTGTACTTCTTTATCTGTGACAAACGCACCTTGCACACGAGCTGGTTTTTGATATCCGGATGGATAAAACAGCATATCTCCTTTTCCAAGAAGCTTCTCTGCTCCGTTCATATCAATGATCGTTCTGGAATCCACACCGGAAGATACTGAAAATGCAATACGTGACGGCATGTTTGCTTTAATAAGTCCTGTGATGACATTGACCGATGGACGCTGGGTTGCCACTACAAGATGAATTCCTGCTGCTCTTGCAAGCTGTGCCAATCTACAGATTGCTTCTTCCACATCTCCGGGAGCGACCATCATAAGGTCGGCAAGCTCGTCAACGATGATCACAATCTGAGGCATCATCTTTAACTCTTCTCCATCAATCGCAGGAGAGGACGCTGCTTTTTCATTATAGCCCTTCATATCTCTTACATTTTGCTCTGCAAATGCCTGATATCTCCGCATCATTTCCGCAACCGCCCAGTTCAAAGCGCCCGCCGCTTTCTTCGGATCTGTCACTACCGGAATCATCAAGTGAGGGATTCCATTGTACACACTTAATTCCACGACCTTCGGATCGATCATAATAAGTTTTACTTCCTCTGGTGAAGCCTTATACAGGATACTCATGATCAGCGTGTTAATGCAGACCGATTTACCGGACCCCGTCGCACCTGCAATGAGAAGATGCGGCATTTTCGCAATATCTGCCACTACGACCTTACCGGCAATATCTTTGCCGGCTGCAAAGGATATCTTCGACTGACTGTTTTTAAATTCCGCAGTCTCCAAAAGATCGCGAAGCATAACCGCTGAGTTTTCCTTGTTCGGAACCTCGATACCAACTGCTGCTTTCCCGGGAATCGGCGCCTCAATACGGATATCAGCCGCCGCCAGATTTAATTTGATGTCATCCGTAAGTCCTACGATCTTACTGACTTTGACACCCATCTCCGGCTGAAGCTCATATCTTGTAACTGCGGGTCCGCAGCTTACATTGGTAACTGTAACGCTCACACCAAAATTTTGCAGAATCTGCTGAAGCTTCATAGCTGTTTCTCGCAAATGTGCATCGGATTCACCGGACGTTTTATTTCCACGCTTCAGAAGGTTCATCGGTGGAAAATGATATGCTTTTTTAGGTTTTGCTTCATCCGCAGCAACTGCAGCCGCCACACGCTCCATCTCTGCAGCCGCCATAGCTCCCGACTTCTTTTTTGATTCTCTGACCGGCTCGTACGGTTCTTCCGCAAATGATTCTGCTTCTTCAACATCCAGTGCCGGTTCTGCACGGTTAATCACAAATGATGGGCTTTCTTCCGGCTCCGGTATAGGTTCTTCAGCCGGTTCCGGTGCAATTTCTTTCATATCCGGAGATTTTCCTGTCAAAGTAGTAGCAAAAGAGACTCCCACGGCATGTTTATCTGTTCTCTTTTTCTTCTCTTTTTCAGAATTCCCGGTAGTTTTCTTTTTCTCCTGTTCTCTTTCTTTTCTTCGAAGTTCTGCTTCTTTCCGACGTCTTGCATTGTCTTCTTTTGCTTTGTCATAAGCTTTTCCGCTCTGTGTTTTCACGCCCTGAAGCAATGATTTTCCTGTGATAATTACACAGCAAATGATCATAAAAATAATGATCACTACATATGTACCCGCTGTCCCGATCGTAGGCGTTAATATTTTTGCAATACTCTTCCCCAGACTTCCGCCTTTATGATCCACAAGTTCTAAAAAGGTACAGGCAAGAATCAGAAAAACGATTCCTGCCGCTACTTTTATATAAGCTGACACATTTCCTTTGTTCGATACAAGAAATGCCGCTATACCAAACAAAGCAAATGGAATAATATAAGTGATCAGACCGAAGATTCCACTAAAAAAATAAGATACTTCATCGCCGATCCATCCCCCCAGTCCAAAGTTACTGAGTATCAGCAAAAGACTGACTGCAAGTGTCAGCCAAATGATCACCTCATCCTGCAAAAAACTCTGTTCTGTCTTCTTCTTTTTCGTCGGTTTCCTGCTACTCTTTTTCTTTGACTTTGCAGCCATTAACTTTTCCCCCTTATTATTGGCAATACTATTAATAGTATAGCATTTTTAAAATAGACTGTCATTACATAATTTTGCCCTTTTTCTTCTCCTCTTCTTCGATCATTGCGTGCAATTTGCCAAGAGCATCCTTCATGCCTCCTACTGCATCTATCAGTCCTTCCTCCACCGCTTCTCTTCCTTCCAGCAGTGTCCCTACATCTTTGACAAGTTCTGTTGGGTTAAGCATAAGTTCTTCGATTCGCTCTTTAGAGATATGTGAATGCTCTGCCAGAAATCTCGTAATTCTATCCTGCGTTCTGATCATATTCCGAAGGCTCTGTTCCACACCGATGAACATCCCGTTGGTCCGCACCGGATGAATCACCATCGTTCCGCTTGGTACAATAAAAGAATACTTTGCCGATACCGCAAGCGGACCTCCGATAGAATGACTTCCTCCCAAGACAAGGGATACCGTTGGTTTGCTGATTGATGCGATCATCTCGGCGATAGAAAGACCTGCTTCAACATCTCCACCCAGTGTATTTAATAAAATCAGCAATCCATCCACCTCTTCACTGTCCTCAATTTCCGCAAGCATCGGAAGAAGATGTTCATATTTCGTTGCTTTTGTATTGCCGGACACTGCTTCATGTCCCTCAATTTCTCCAATAATCGTAAGTAATTTAATCCGATGATTTTTCCTGTTCTCATCGAGACTTACACTTCCTGTTTCCCGGATTTCCGTTTCTGAGCGCTCTTCCTTTTCTTCCTTTCCCATACAAAAAACACCTCCATACTTTTTTCTTAGTATGGAGGTGTTTAGATAATTTTATACCTGCTCTAACGCCTGTTCAAGATCTGAAATGATATCTTCAATATTTTCAATTCCTACACTGAAACGGATCAGATCTGGCTGTACGCCTGCTTCCATTAATTCCTGATCGTTCATTTGACGGTGGGTATGGCTTGCCGGATGAAGCACACAGCTTCTCGCATCAGCCACGTGTGTGACAATCGCGATCATCTTCAGGCTGTCCATCATGCGAACAGCTGCTTCTCTTCCGCCTTTAAGACCAAAGGTGATTACACCGCAGGTTCCGTTTGGCATATACTTGCTTGCAAGATCGTAATATTTATCTCCAGGAAGTGACGGACAGGATACCCATGCCACTTTTTCATGGTCTTTCAAATATTTTGCCGCATTTACTGCATTTTCACAGTGTCTTGCCATACGAAGATGCAAAGTCTCAAGTCCGAGATTCAACAAGAACGCATTCTGAGGAGACTGGATAGAGCCAAGGTCTCTCATAAGCTGCGCTGTCGCTTTTGTGATATAAGCACCCTTTCCGAATCTTTCTGTATAAACGACTCCGTGATAAGTCTCGTCCGGTGTAGTAAGTCCCGGGAATTTGTCTGCATATGCTGCCCAGTCAAAATTACCGCTGTCTACAATTGCTCCGCCCACACAGGAAGCATGACCATCCATGTATTTTGTTGTAGAATGAGTTACAATATCAGCTCCCCATTCAAATGGACGGCAGTTGATCGGTGTAGAAAACGTATTATCTACGATGAATGGAACACCGTGAGCATGTGCTGCCTTGGCAAACTTTTCAAAATCAAGAACAACTAATGCCGGGTTGGCAATAGATTCACCGAATACTGCTTTCGTATTCTCCTGAAATGCTGCATTTAATTCTTCCTCACTGCAGTCCGGATCAACGAAGGTTGCCTCCACACCCATTTTGCGAATAGTGTGTGCATACAGATTATATGTACCTCCGTAAACAGCAGATGCGCATACAATGTGATCTCCTGCTTCGCAAATATTCATAATCGCATAAAAGTTTGCAGCCTGACCGGAAGATGTCAGCATAGCAGCCACTCCGCCTTCCAGATCGCAGATCTTTGCTGCTACTGCATCGTTCGTTGGATTTTGCAATCTTGTATAAAAATAGCCGGATTCCTCCAAGTCAAACAGACGTCCCATCTGTTCACTGGAACTATACTTAAATGTCGTGCTCTGGTAGATCGGAAGCACTCTAGGTTCTCCGTTTCCCGGCTCATAACCGGACTGAATACATTTTGTTTCAATTCTGTAATCACTCATCTTGTTGTCCTCCTATGAATATAAGTATTCCTTTTGCAGATTATGTACCATATCCATATATAGATTCTGGCACGCTTCATTTTCCCCAGCTTCGATCATTTCAATACACGGCACCAAATATTGCTGATACAGGTTGCTGTAAACAGCTTCAGCATCCTTTCTCATATTGATCATCATCACAATTCCCGGCGCGATCTCATAGTAGTCCTCTACAATCCCCCGTCCTTCTTCTGTCTGCATTAAATAGTGGTCTCTGTAATCTCTAAGTGTCGTAAGTTCGTAACAATCATCCGGTTTGTCAAGGTGTTCGCAGACCGCTGTCGTAATATAGCATAATCTGCTCTTAAATCCACTTTTTATATTATCATAGGTGGAATATGACAGTGTAAGCTTTGAAACTTTCTTTTCATTCCATAACTCCACCATTCGTTTCGCTAATTTTTCACACCATTCATTCCCCGAATAGTTGAGAATCGGAACCACATACACAGCCATATTAAGATTAAAGTCTACATATAACTGGTCTTTTTCTTTCTTCGATCGTTCCCCTATTTTCCCCAATGCATAATCCGGAATTACCAAGGCTAATTCTTCCACCAGTTCTTCACGTCTGTCTTCTTCTGCCTCTTCGCATAAACCGGCGATTTCCTCCGGAAGACTTTTATAGATCTCGTAACCTTTTTCAAAAACATCACTATAGGTTTTTCGTTTGAATTCCCCAACCTTCGTCAGCATATCATCGAATAGATCACACAGTTTCTTCTTTACATCTTCTTCCATCTTCTGTCCTCCGCTGTGTTTTTATTCATCCCAGTTGTGGTATACATTCTGGACATCGTCATCGTCATCCAGCATATCCAGAGTTTTCTGAATATTCTTGATGTCTGTCTCATCTGTAAGTTCTACGTAAGTCTGTGGGATCATAGTAATCTCAGCCGCAGCCATAGGAACGCCTGCGTCCTCTAACGCCTGTCTCACGTCGCTGAAATCATCCGGATCTGTCAGAATCTCAAAGCTGTCTTCCTCTTCTGCAAAATCCTCTGCTCCTGCATCCAGAGCCATCATCATAAGCTCGTCCGCATCTGCTTCATATTCTTCCTTATCGATCACAATCTGTCCCTTGGTATCGAACATAAAGGATACACAACCCGGTGTTCCTACATTTCCGTTTCCTTTCGTAAATGCATTCTTTACATTTGTCGCTGTACGGTTGCGGTTATCAGTCAATGTCTCTACAATGATCGCTGTTCCGTTCGGTCCATATCCCTCATATGTAATATGCTCATAATTAGCTGCGTTGGCATCGCCGGAAGCTTTCTTAATATTACGCTCGATCGTATCATTTGGCATGTTGTTTGCTTTTGCTTTCGCAATTACATCACGAAGTCTGCTGTTGTTCGCAGGGTCTGTACCGCCACCCTCTTTTACTGCCACAGCCAGCTCTTTTCCGATCTTCGTAAAGATTTTTCCCTTCGCAGCATCATTTTTTTCTTTTTTGTGCTTAATATTGGCAAATTTTGAATGTCCTGACATAAATCAATCTCTCCTTGTATCTCTTATCTTTTTCACATCTTTTTATTCTAACACTCTTCTTGTGTTTTTTCAATCTTAACTCGATCTATTGTATTGTTGTCCATCGATAAAATCGTATAGCGATAGCCGTCCTTCTCGATAACACACTTTTCGTCTTCTGCCGGAATCCGTTCAAGTTCACCAATCAAAAATCCGTTTAAAGTGTCATACTCTTCATCTTCTTCACACTGAAAACTGATGTTCAGAAAATCAGACAGGTCTTCCAGAATTGTCATTCCGTCAACCAGATAGCTTCCATCCGGCTGTGCATGGATCAGCTCCTCTTCTTCATCATGTTCATCAAGGATATTCCCCATAATTTCCTCAACAATATCTTCCATCGTCACCAGACCGGAGGTTTGTCCATACTCATCCACCACGATCGCAATATGGTTTTTCTTCATCTGCATTTCTTTAAACAGGCGGTCGATTCCTTTTGTCTCCGGAATAAATACTACCGGTCTTATGTAATCCCCAAGCTCCTTCACAGAAACTTTTCGAAGTTTTTCTTCCTTAAGGTAACAGGTCATTGCCTCTCTCAAATGCAGAAATCCAATGATATCGTCAATACTCTCATGATAGATCGGCACACGAGAATATTTGTCATCCAACATAAATTCAAGTGCTTCTTCCATCGTAAATTGCTCATCAATGGCAACAATATTTTTTCGATGCGTCATAATATCCTTCGCATCTTTATCCATATAACGGAAAATATTTCGAATCAAGGAAGCTGCTTCTTTTTTCGCCTCATCGTCCATATCATCTTCAATCTTCAGGATCTGTCGTACTCTTTGAAATAAACTCCCATTTTCCATATTATCTGTTCTTTAACTCCTTTGCTATGTATGAAGCTCAAAGCTTACTTTGATCGCCTCATCTACTTTCTTCATAATTGTTTGATCTAAATGACATACAAGTTCTTTTAGTCTCAGTTTATCGATGGTTCGAATCTGTTCTAAAAGAACAACTGAATTCTTCACAATTTGATATTTCCTTGCATCAATCTCCACATGCGTTGGCAGCTTCGCCTTATTCATCCGTGAAGTAATTGCCGCACAGATTACTGTAGGGCTGTGTTTGTTTCCCACATCGTTCTGTATAATAAGAACCGGGCGTACGCCCCCTTGTTCTGAACCGACAACCGGACTTAAGTCCGCATAATAGATATCTCCGCGTCTTACCTGCACTCTCTTTCACACTCCGATTTCTTTAAGATAAAATTAGTATTTCCATCTTTTTCGGATGTATTCCACAGAGTTCACATTCCTGTTTTTAAGCAAAATAATCCATCTGTTCCTGAATCTCTCCACGTCTTATATATTCTCTTGGAATTCTCTTACCCATCAAACAGACAAATTCATAATTAAAACGGTCAGACAGCCGGCTTAATGTTTCTACGGGAAGATACTCATCACCGTCGCGCCCTACCAGTACAACCTCATCGCCAAACTTGACATCTTCAATCTCCGTTACATCAACCATACATTGATCCATGCAGACTCTTCCTATGATCGGAGCCTTCTTTCCGTGGATCAGCATATAACCTTTGTTCGAAAGACTTCTCGGATAACCGTCTCCATATCCTACCGGAATTGTAGCAATCTTCGTACGCCTCTTCGTCACATAAGTACCGCCATAGCTGATCATTTCTCCTTCATCTACCCATTTTACAAATGCTACATGACTGATAAGCTCAAGCGCCGGTTTAAGATCTACATTTTCCTTATGCACTTCCTCCGAAGGATACATGCCATAAGTGGAGATTCCGGCTCTGGAGAGATTTTGACCTGCCCCTTTTAGGTCAATGATTCCGGCACTATTACAGCAATGATAGTACGAAAATGTAATGCCCCGACCGGCCAATTCTTCTTTCATCCATGTATACGCTTCCATCTGTTTCATTGTATAGCTTTTATCACCTTCATCAGCCTTAGAAAAATGAGTATATAAGCCTTCCATTACAATGTTCGGAAGCTTACTGATCTCTTCTATCTTATCGGCACCTTCTTTTCCAGGAGTAAAGCCGATTCTACCCATGCCCGTATCCAACTTCACATGCACATAAGCTTTTCTTCCTATTTTCACTGCAAGATCCGATAAAACCTTTGTCAATTCTTCTGTATAGACGGTAATTCGAATATTATTTTCCAGTGCGTCTATCCACTGTTCGGGGAAAATACAGCCAAGTACAAGGATCGGCTTTGTAATTCCTCCTCTTCGAAGCACGATTGCCTCATCCAGCGTAGCTACTGCAAATCCCCACACATATTCTTTCAACGAGAGAAGACTTGTAGTCTGCAAAGCTCCGTGTCCATAACAATCTGCCTTGGCAACAACGATCAGTTTGGTATCTTCCGGAAGGTTTTCTTTCATTTTTTCAATATTGTATTCAATTGCATCCAGATCAATCCTTGCACGAATTCTTGTGTAACTTTTCATGTCTTATCTCCTCCTCACCTTTCCATACAACACTTAGTTTCCTTATCAGATCTGAGGCAAGAACACTGTAACTTCCCAACTCATCTCTTGCAAGATCTCCACATGTTCCATGTGCATATACACCAAGAACGGCTGCCTCTCTCTCCGGCACTTTTTGTACCAGAAGTCCGGCAACAATTCCTGCCAGCACATCACCGGCTCCTCCCTTCGCCATTGCTTCATTTCCGGATTGGTTCACATAAGTATGTTCCCCTTCTGCTGACACAATGGTGCAGGAATCCTTCAATATACATGTGCATCCATATTCCTGTACGAATTCTTCAAGAAACGGAATTCTCTGTTCCTTGATCTTTTTGATGCCAACTCCCGCAAGTCTTGACATTTCCTTCATGTGAGGGGTCAGAACAAATCTTCCTTCACGCAAAAGTTCCATGTATTCCGGGTACTCGCCAAGAAGATTTAACCCATCCGCATCAATGACACATGGCACCTTTGCTTCCCGAAGAACGGTTCGCAGAATCTTTTTTGCCTTTTTCCCGGTTCCCAGCCCCGAGCCAATACATACTGCATCTGCTTTATCAAGAAGTTCTCTTAATTTTTCTTCTTCATAGGAATCGTATGTGGTAACGATTGCCTCCGGAAGAAGACTCTGCAGCACAATGCGATTTGCTCCGGAAGTATAGATTTCCACCAGTCCGGCACCTGTTCGGTATGCCGCAGCTGCATTAAAATAAGCTGCGCCGCTCATCCCTTCGCTTCCTGCGATCACAAGAAGTCTTCCATACGTTCCCTTATGTGAATCTCTTCTTCGCTCGGGAAGGAATCTCCAGTATTCCTCTTTGTCATAGCAGCAGGCAACACTTTTATTACGCTCAAAAATATTTGTTGTGATTCCTATATCTGCCACAACCACTTCTCCGGCATAGCTTCTTCCCGGATAGAGGATGTGTCCTGCCTTTTTCGTCTGGAACGTAACCGTAAGATCTGCACGAAAAGCTGTTCCTAGCACGCATCCGCTGTCAGAACTGATTCCCGAAGGAATATCAACTGCAACCTTGACACCGGATGACGCATTCATATGTTCAACCGTCTTCGCATAAACTCCTTGCACCGGACGATTTAATCCCACACCGAACATGGCATCTACTATAATACTATATTCACCTTGTGGATATTCGTCACCGGCAGACGGATGAATTTGATACACCGTGACAGGATACCCTTTCTTTTTGAAGATCTCCGCCATCACCAGCCCGTCTCCGCCATTATTTCCTTTTCCACATACAATCAGTATATTTCCAAGATCATAACCGCTATCTATCATACAGGATACGCATGCATTCGCCGCACGTTCCATAAGCTCTGAAGACGGAATATGTTCCTGCTCTATCGTATAAGTATCCGCTTCCTTCATCTGCATCCCATTGGGAAGATATTGCATATTCGTTCATCCTCCTTCAAAGAAAAAAACGTATGAGTAAAAGCCTGCCATGCACAAGCCTTTCTCATACGTCTCTGTATCACTATTCCTTATGCTCTTCCTTATAGCGACTGATGTTATAAGATAATTGCATCAGACTTTCTGACAAATGCACATTCTCTACAATTATATTCTCCGGAAGATTCAGATCTGTATGTGCGAAATTCCAGATCGCACGAACTCCGTTATCTACCAGCATATTTGCAACTTCAATAGCCTTCTCCTTCGGTATCGTAAGCACCGCGATCTCAACATCATTTTCCTTCACAAAAGATTTTAGTTCATCCATCATCCGTATTGGGACACCACGAATCGTCATCCCCTGAAGTCTTGGATTCACATCAAAAATACCGCTTAAAATAAACCCTCTCTTCTCAAAGGCTGCATAATTTGCCAGAGCCTGTCCGAGATTACCGGCACCAATGATCACAATGTTATGATCTTCCTCCAGTCCGAGGATCTTTCCGATCTCTGTATACAGGTATTTCACATTATATCCGTAGCCTTGCTGTCCAAATCCACCAAAATTATTCAAGTCCTGACGAATCTGAGATGCAGTCACTTTCATTTGTTTACTTAAATCGTTTGAAGATATCCTTTCCACTCCGTTTTCCAGAAGCTCTCCGAGATATCGATAATATCTTGGCAGTCGTCTTATTACTGCCTGAGAAATGTCTCTGCTCTCCAATTTTCTCACCTTCCCATTTACTCTCTATAAATTATTATATAAAATTGTGGTTTCAAAGTCAAACTTTTAGTGGTTTTTTTATGTTCTTTTCGCTATAATAAGGTCGTATGTTATAGATATAGGAGGTTACATATGATACTTGCATGTCACGGAATCAGTAAAGCATTTGAAGAAAAAATCATTGTTGATAATGGTTCCTTTCATATAGAAGACCACGAAAAGGCTGCTCTTGTAGGACCTAACGGCGCCGGAAAATCCACCATCCTGAAAATGATCGTAGGTGAACTTCCGACAGACAGCGGAAATGTAATCCTGACAAGAGGAAAGACACTTGGCTATCTGGCACAGCACCAAAACATGGATAGTTCCAACTCCATTTATGATGAAGTGAAGTCTGCAAAAGCACATCTGATCGCTATGGAAGAACAGCTTCGCAGCATTGAACTGGAAATGAAAGATCTCTCAGGGAATGAATTAAACAGCCGTATGGAGACCTACCATCGGTTGACTGCCGCTTTTGAGCGTGAAAATGGTTATGCATATGAAAGCGAAATCACCGGAGTTCTGAAAGGACTGGGTTTTCAGGAGGAAGAATTCTCAAGACCGGTCGCCACTCTTTCCGGTGGGCAAAAAACAAGAGTTTCCCTCGGAAAGCTGCTTCTTTCTAAACCCGATATTTTACTTCTCGACGAGCCAACCAACCATTTGGATCTAAATTCCATCACATGGCTGGAAACTTACCTTCTCAACTATACGGGCGCTGTCCTTATTGTCTCTCATGACCGATATTTTCTCAATCGAATTGTCACAAAGGTAATTGAGATTGAAGCCGGTCAGGTTATGACATACCTTGGAAATTACAGCGACTTTTCCTATAAGAAAAAGCAGCTCCGGGAAGCACGGTTAAAAGAATACTTAAACCAGCAGCAGGAAATCAAACATCAGGAAGCCGTAATTGAAAAGCTTCGTTCATTCAACCGTGAGAAATCTATCAAACGTGCTGAAAGCCGCGAAAAGATGTTGAATAAGATTGAGCGCATTGAAAAACCACAGGAGATCAACACCGACATCCATTTGACACTCACCCCGTCGGTTGTCAGCGGAAATGATGTTTTATCCATCGAACATTTAAGCAAAGCATTCCCACCACAGCAGTTGTTCTCAGATGTTTCTTTTGAAATCAAGCGCGGCGAGCATGTGGCAATCATCGGTGACAATGGAACCGGCAAAACAACGCTTCTTAAAATATTAAACGGACTTGTAGATGCAGACCATGGTTCTTTTACCTTGGGAACAAATGTACATATTGGATATTATGATCAGGAACACCATGTCCTTCATATGGAGAAAACCATTTTTGATGAAATTTCCGACGATTATCCGTCTCTTACAAATACTGAGATTCGCAATATGCTGGCAGCCTTTCTTTTCACCGGGGATGATGTATTTAAATTGATCGGCGATTTAAGCGGCGGAGAAAGAGGACGAGTCTCTCTGGCAAAGCTGATGCTCTCCGAAGCCAATTTTCTTATTTTGGACGAGCCTACCAACCACTTAGACATCGCATCCAAAGAGATTTTAGAGCACGCTTTAAATGATTACACCGGAACACTGCTCTACGTCTCCCATGACCGTTATTTCATCAACCAGACTGCCACAAGGATTCTTGATCTGGTAAATCAGAAATTCGTCAACTATATCGGAAATTATGATTATTATCTGGAGAAAAAAGAAGAACTGACCGCCGCTTACACCTCTGATGTAACCGTGTCCGACTCCTCTTCCTCCGCTTCAGCTCCTTCCGAGAACAAATTAAGCTGGCAGGAGCAGAAAGAAGCACAGGCAAAAGAACGAAAACGTCAAAACGATTTACGAAAAACAGAAGAACGAATTACAGCTCTGGAAGAACGAGACGGCGAAATCGATCAGCTGATGATGAAAGAAGAAATCTTCACCAATTCCGTAAAATGCCAGGAACTGGCACAGGAAAAAGCCACTATCGCAGAAGAATTAGAAGAATTATATGAAAAATGGGAAGAGCTGGAAGAATAATTGTAAATTGGGACGTAGCATTTTTATAAAATGCTACGTCCCAATTTAACTTCTGGGGTGTCCTTTTTTACAATTTTTCTGCGATTGCTTTGATAAATCCTTCGCTGTTTAATACTGTCGGATTCGAAAGTGTTGTGATCAGTGCCAGATCTTTTGTCATTTTTCCTTCTTCGATTGTATCAATCGTTGCTTTTTCTAATTTATCTGCAAATTCTATTAATTCTTGATTTCCGTCTAATTCTCCCCGTTTTCTGAGTGCTCCTGTCCATGCGAAGATTGTTGCTACGGAGTTAGTGGATGTTTCTTCTCCTTTTAAGTGCTTGTAGTAATGACGCTGTACGGTTCCGTGCGCCGCCTCATATTCGTAATATCCATCCGGTGATACAAGCACAGAAGTCATCATTGCAAGGGAACCAAAGGCGGATGATACCATGTCACTCATCACATCTCCATCATAGTTTTTACATGCCCAGATGTAACCGCCTTCTGACTTCATCACGCGTGCCACTGCGTCATCAATCAATGTGTAGAAATACGTGATTCCTGCATCTTCGAACTTTTCTTTATAATCTGTATCAAAAATCTCCTGGAAAATATCTTTAAAGGTGTGATCATATTTCTTGGAAATCGTATCTTTTGTCGCAAACCAGAGATCCTGTTTTGTATCCAGTGCATAGTTAAAACAGCTTCTCGCAAAACTTTCTATAGAACCATTTAAGTTGTGCATTCCCTGAGCTACACCGGCGCCGGTATAATTATGTACGAGTTCCCGCACTTCTGTTCCATCTTCCGCAGTATACACAAGCTCTACTTTTCCCGCTGCCGGAATCTTCATTTCTGTATTTTTATATACATCGCCATACGCGTGTCTTGCGATTGTAATCGGTTTCTTCCAATTCTTCACACATGGTTCGATTCCTTTCACTACGATCGGCGCACGAAATACGGTTCCGTCTAAAATTGCACGGATCGTTCCGTTCGGACTCTTCCACATTTCCTTCAGATTGTATTCTGTCATACGGGCTGCATTCGGAGTGATCGTCGCACATTTTACAGCCACTTTATACTTTTTTGTCGCATTTGCCGCATCTATAGTTACCTGATCATTGGTTTCGTTTCTATATTCCAGTCCTAGGTCATAATACTCCGTATTCAATTCAATATATGGTTCCAAAAGATCTTCTTTGATCATCTTCCAGAGGATACGTGTCATCTCATCTCCGTCCATCTCAACGATAGGGGTTGTCATTTTAATCTTCGCCATATTTCCATTCTCCTTTTCTTGATTTTCAAACCATACACTCATTAATTCTCCATATGCAGGTTCTCCATCACATTCATAATGTGTTGATTCGCAAGCTTCTCAGCCAGATCGGCGTCTTTGTTCCTGATGGCTTCCAGAATATCTCTGTGCTCTGCGATTGATTTTTCTGCTCTTTCCTTTTTCTTTACAGATAACCTTCTCGCCATCTGTACATATTTATGGAAATCAGATAATACATGTTCCAGTATACGACTATCTGACGCTTCATACAAGACTTGATGGAATTTTCCATCAAGTTCTGATACCTGAGCAGTATCTCCGTTCCCTCTTTGTACATGAAATTCCGATAATACAAGAATCTCTTCCAGTCTTCCGATCTGTTCCTCTGTAATATGCTCAGTTGCCCAGCGCGCACACAAGCCTTCCAGCATAGAGCGGACATGATAAATATCTGCCACATCTTTTGCCTTGATACTTGTGACATACGCTCCTTTGTTCGGAATAATCGTCACCAGTCCTTCCAGCTCTAATTGCCGCAAAGCTTCCCTGACCGGTGTTCTGCTGACTCCCAGCTCTTCTCCGATCGTAATTTCCCGAAGCTCTTCCTGGTCTTCATAGACGCCAGATAAAATATCTTCCCGAAGCTTTCGAAAAACTCTGCCTCTTAATGAATTATCCTGATATTCTTCCATTTATTTTCACCTTCTCATTTCTATCATCACATACCGTATCAAAATAATACCCAGATTAGAGCAGGCTTACTCCAAGCTTCTTACAGGCATCATCTATAACCTTCAAGAGTTCTTCATCTGTAAGAACCGTCACACGGCCTCCCTCATATTCATTGTCTACCCACGCTTTAATCATTGCTACAAGCTCGGAATTTTTATCCACCTTCTTGTCATCTTTTAATTTAAAATAGGTGTTGATCCAGTGTGCGATTCCGGCAAGCCCGGAAGTATTCGACACTGCCACAAGCGGTGCGCGGTTTAAGAATTTCTGTGTATCAAACACATTATAGATCTCTTCATTTTTAAGAAGACCATCCGCATGGATACCGGCTCTTGTTACGTTAAAATTCTTTCCTGCAAATGGAGTCTGTGCCGGAATCTGATATCCAATCTCTTTTTCATAGTACTCTGCCAGCTCAGTGATCACTGTTGTATCCATCCCGTCTAATGTACCTCTAAGCTGCGCATACTCAAATACCATTGCTTCCAGCGGTGTATTTCCTGTACGTTCGCCAATACCAAATAACGAACAGTTGACGCTGGAGGCACCATAGAGCCATGCAGTGCTGGAATTGCTCACAGCCTTATAAAAGTCATTGTGTCCGTGAAATTCGATCAACTCGCTTGGTACACCGGCATGGATGCGAAGACCATAAATGATTCCCGGAATACTTCTCGGAATCACCGCTCCCGGATAATTCACTCCGTACCCCATCGTATCGCACACACGAATTTTAACCGGAATCTTGTATTCATTCATTAAGTTCATAAGCTCCAGACAGAACGGAATAACAAATCCGTAAATATCTGCTCTTGTAATATCCTCCAAATGGCATCTTGGGCTGATTCCCGTTTCCAGACATTCCCGGACAACTGACAGATAATGATCCATACACTCTTTTCTTGTCATTTTCATTTTGTAGAAAATGTGATAATCCGAACAACTTACCAGTATTCCGGTCTCTTTCATTCCGATTTCTTTTACCAGTTCAAAATCCTTCTTATTTGCACGAATCCAGCTTGTAACTTCCGGGAACTGGTACCCTTTTTCCATACATTTATATACTGCATCACGGTCTTTTTTACTGTAAAGAAAAAATTCACTCTGACGGATTTTACCATTCGGTCCGCCTAATTTGTGAAAGTAATCATAGATTTTAACAATCTGCTCTGTGCTGTATGGCGCTCTGGACTGCTGTCCATCCCGGAAAGTAGTATCTGTGATCCAGATCTCATCCGGCATACAGTGCGGTACAATACGATCGTTAAACGCAATCTTCGGAATCTCATCATAGTGAAACAGATTACGGAAAACATTCGGCTTTTCCACGTCCACTAACGGATACATATGCTCTTCTAACTGCAACAGATTATTACCATGATTTAAATATACCTTACGATTTTCCATGATGTCTTCTCTCTCTTTCTTTTGTTTTGTATCATTGTATACAATTATACACTTCTTTCTTGCTATGTCAAGATAAAGTGATAAATTCTTCACACATTCATTTCCTGCAAAAAAAACAAAAAAGACAATTGAAAATCTTTTTTGATTTTCAACTGCCTTTTTCTGTTATTCAACGCTCTTTTTTTTAATATAATTTTGCTCCGATTTCTCTCGGACGGAAACCTTCGTCTTCCAGCGCCTGCATGATCTCATGCTTATGCTCTGTTCCGAATGCTTCAATGGTCAGACGAAGCTCCACTGCCGCATTACGGTTGGTGCTTACAAACTGGTTATGCTCCAGTTTGATAACGTTTCCGTTATTGTTGGCAATCAGTGTTGCCACCTTCACAAGTTCACCCGCTTTATCCGGCATCAGTACAGATACGGAGAAGATTCTGTTTCTCTGGATCAATCCGTGCTGTACCACAGAGGACATGGTGATTACGTCCATATTTCCTCCGCTTAAAACAGAAACTGCCTTCTTACCTTTTAAATCAAGTTGTTTCAGTGCAGCAACTGTCAAAAGACCGGAATTTTCAACTACCATTTTATGATTTTCCACCAGATCAAGGAATACACCGATCAGTTCATCATCTTCTACCAGAAGCACATCATCAATATTTTCCTGTACATATGGGAAGATTGTTTCTCCAACACGTTTGACCGCAGTACCGTCAGCAATTGTGTTTGCAGATTCCAATGTTACAGGTTCCCCTGCCTTCAAGGCCGCAGTCATGCTCGCTGCTGATTTTGGCTCTACACCGATCACTTTAATCTTCGGATTCAGCATTTTCGCTAAAGTGGAGATACCTGTTACCAGTCCGCCGCCACCGATCGGAACGAGAATATAATCTACTGTAGGAAGCTCCTGCACGATTTCCATTGCAATACTTCCCTGTCCGCAAGCTACATCAAGGTCATCAAATGGATGTACAAATGTATAACCCTTTTCTTCTGCAAGCTTCAGTGCATAGGCACAGGCATCGTCGTACACATCTCCATGAAGGATGACTTCTGCACCGTAGCTTTTTGTACGGTTTACTTTGATCAGCGGAGTCACCGTCGGCATAACGATTGTCGCTTTACACCCGAATTTGGACGCTGCATAAGCAACTCCCTGCGCATGGTTTCCTGCGGAAGCAGTGATCAGTCCTCTTTCGCGTTCTTCTTCACTCAATGTGCTGATCTTATAATACGAACCACGCACCTTATAAGCACCTGTATACTGCATATTTTCCGGTTTCAAATAGATTCTTCCACCGGTCTGCTGACTCAAATATTCACTGTATACCAGCTTTGTCGGAAGCGTTACTTTTTTTACGATTTCACTTGCCTGTTCGAATTTCTCTAATGTTAACTTGTCCATCTGCTTCTCCTCCTGTTCTCTCATTGTCTGATTCTAAACTTCTCCTGTTGTAAATAATGCATTTACAAATGTATCTGCATCAAATTTTTGCAGATCATCTATGGACTCACCAACTCCGATATATTTTACCGGAATGCCAAGTTCTGCTTGAATCGCCACGGCGATACCGCCCTTTGCTGTTCCATCCATTTTGGTAAGAACAATTCCTGTAATATCAGTTACTTCATTGAATTCCTTCGCCTGCTGCAATGCATTCTGCCCAGTAGTGGCATCGAGGACTACTAGCGTCTCTCTGAATGCCTCCGGAAATTCACGATCAATAATCCGGTTCATTTTTTTCAATTCTTCCATTAGATTCTTTTTATTATGGAGTCTTCCTGCCGTATCGCAGAGCATTACATCTGCATGTCTTGCTTTAGCAGCTGCAACTGCATCATACACTACAGACGCCGGATCAGAGCCTTCCTGACCGCCGATCAGTTCCGCCTGTGCCCGATTTGCCCATTCCTTAAGCTGCTCTCCTGCCGCCGCACGGAAGGTGTCTGCCGCTGCCAGAATCACCTTCTTATTCTGCGCTCTTAGCTTTCCTGCCAATTTCCCGATGGTCGTTGTCTTTCCCACGCCGTTAACACCAATCACCATAACGACAGACGTTTTATCTTCAAATTCGTATGCTGCTTCGCCTACATCCATCTGTTCTTTAATGCTTTCAATCAAAATTTCTCTGCAATCAGAAGGCTCTTTAATATGACGTTCTTTGACTTTGTCTCTTAAGTCGTCCAAAATGTCATACGTTGCCTGCACACCAAGATCCCCCATAATAAGAACCTCTTCTAATTCTTCATAGAAATCTTCATCAATATGTGAAAATCCATTGAAAATGCTGTCCATCCCGGACACAATATTATCTCTCGTTTTACTGAGTCCTGAAACCAAACGCCCCCAGAAACCAGTTTTCTTTTCCTCTGCCATAGCAAACTCCTCTCTATGCATCCAATTCATCTTCTAAAAGACTTACAGAAACCAAGGTGGATACGCCTTTTTCCTGCATGGTAATACCGTACAGTCGATCTGCCGCCGTCATAGTTCCTCTTCGATGTGTAATCACAATAAACTGTGTATATTTCGTTAACTTATGAAGATATTTTGCAAATCTTGTAACATTATTATCGTCCAGCGCAGCCTCGATCTCATCAAGAAGACAGAACGGAGACGGTTTTAAGTTCTGAATCGCGAAAAGAAGTGCGATTGCAGTAAGCGCCTTTTCTCCACCGGACAGCTGCATCATATTCTGAAGCTTTTTCCCCGGCGGCTGTGCAATAATACGGATTCCCGCCTCTAAGATATCTTCATCCTCCATCAGCTCCAAAGTTCCCTTACCGCCACCGAAGAGTTCCTTAAATACTGTATCAAATTCTGAACAGATCTTGGCAAACTGCTCTTTGAACTGTTTTCGCATTGCGGCATCCAGTTCTTCAATAATCTGCTCCAGAGTCGCCTCTGCCTCCACAAGATCATCGTGCTGTGTCTTTAGAAATTCATAACGCTCCGACACATTTTTATAATCTTCGATCGCATTGACATTGACATCTCCAAGACTTCGGATTTCTCCTTTTAATTCAGAGATTCTCTTCTTCATTTTAGACAGGTCTGTCAGATTTTCGTCTCTGAGTTCAAGGGCGTGATTATACGTGATCTCATATTCTTCCCACATATAATTGATCTGCTTTTCAGAAGCTTCCTCATATCCTTCTTTCTGACTTTCCAGACGAAAGACTTCTTTGTCAAGCTGTGACATATGCTTGGACAGCTCTTCTCTCTTCTGAAGAAATGTCTTATGCTGTTGATTCAGCATTTCTCTGTCTTTTTTGAATTTCTCGATCTCCTGCTGAATCTCCGTAAATAATTCCTTTGAATTTTCAATTGTCTGTCTAAGATCCGCAATCTGTTCTTCTTTTTCTTCAATCTCTTTGGATGTGCCGCCTTTACTTTCTTCCAGCTCTTTCATCTCCTGAGCAAACTTTTCCAGTTCGTCACGAATTCGAGTCACATTCTCTACAACAAAGGCTTCCTTTTGCTCCAGTCCCGCACTGACAAGGTGGATCTCTTCTACTGTCTTCTGCTTTTCCGTCTCAAGCTCTCGCTCTTTTTCAAGTATGCTCTGCTCATGATCTATCTTACCGGATAATTCCTCTTCAAGATGTTCTGAAGTATCAAGCTCTACGGTAATAGATTCCTGATTATCTACAATATCTGTGATCTGACGGTCCAGATTTTCAGCTTCGGACTCTATATCCTCCAACGTATTGAAAATGGATCTGATGCGTCCTTCCGCCTGATCTACGTTCATCTTCGCTGTATTCTGGATGACATAAGCCTTCTGAAGTTTTTCCTTTAAGGATTCAATCTCTTCATAGTAACCGGCTCTTTCTTTTCGAAGTCCGTTACAATATTCTTCCAACTGATCCATCTCAGATTTCAACTGTTTCACAGTCTTTTCAAATTCTTCTATTTCACGGCGTCTGCTCAACAGATTACTGGAATTCTTAAACGCTCCACCTGTCATGGAACCGCCGGGATTAATAAGCTCTCCTTCCAAAGTCACAATACGGATTGTCTGCTTATATTTTCTCGCAATGGCTGTTCCGTGATCAATGTGATCTACCACCAGTGTTCTGCCAAGAAGATAACCTGCCAGATCTCTGTATTTAGCATCCACATTGACAAGTGTGCTTGCAATGCCGATCACACCGTTCTCTTTCAAAGCCTCCGGCTTGTGGAACGCTCCGTATGACTGAATACTGGTCAGCGGAAGAAATGTGGCACGGCCGAATTTGTTTTTCTTCAGAAATTGAATCATACGTTTCGCCGTATCTTCATCTTCCGTAACAATATTCTGGATACTTCCGCCAAGCGCAGTCTCCACTGCAACCTCGTATTCCTTTTCAACTTTGACAATGTCTGCCACAACGCCAAGAAGTCCCGGCTCCTGCTTCTTATTATCCATGACTCTTCGAATACTGTTCCCGTAACCGTCATAGCGTTCTGTAATATTTTTCAAAGATTCAAGTCTTGACTGCTCTCTATGATAAGCCGTCTGACCAATGCGGAATTTCTCCGTTTCTTTGGCAAGGATTCTCTGAATATCTTCTATTTTCTTTTCATAGGCATGGTGTTCATCACTCAGACGAATGATCTGTTCCGAGATATTCTGAAGCTCACCTGTGTATTTGTTTTTCTCTTCGTTTTGAAGCTCTGCTTCACTTCTCGCCTCAAGAATCCGCTGGTTGATCTGCGCTTTCCGCACTTGGATCTGTTCCAGCATTGTATCGTATTTTTGAATCTTGGCTTTGGTAGAAGCACGGTTATTTAAAAGCTCTATAATATCGCTTTTATTCTTCTCAATCCCGTCTGACAGAGCTGCAATTCTACTCTGTACTTCGATCAATTCTTCTCTTGCGGCATCCTCAACTGCTTTTCGTTCTTTGAGCTCTGTCTGCAAGCTTTCACGCTCTTTGCCAAGTTCCTTTAGCTGCTGCTCCCTGGTCCCTGTCTCAGATTGAATCGTAAGCGCTCTCTGTGCGTAGTGCTCATCATTCATATGGGCACTGTTAATCTGTTCCTTTAACAGCGCGATTTTATTCTCCAACTGCTGTTTCAGCATCGTAGTTTCATTTAACTGATTCTTTGCATGCTCAATAGACTCGTCAATGGTGTCTACCTGTTCTTCCACAGCCTCATATTCCTGCTTCATATCCTCGTACCGGATACCAGCCTCAGATAATTCTTCCTGCGTCAATGCAAGCTTTCCTTCTGTGCTTTTTAACAGTTCACGAATTCGTTCTGTCTCCAACAGGAACATATTGATATCGTAAGTTTTTAAGGACTCTTTCTTCTTTAAATACTCTTTTGCCTTCTCTGACTGACGTTCCAGCGGACCGATCTGCTTCTCAAGTTCCGCCAAAATATCATTGACACGAAGAAGATTCTGTCGCTCTTCCTCCAGCTTTTTTACAGATAACAGCTTTCTTCTTTTAAATTTTACAATTCCGGCAGCCTCGTCAAAAAGTTCTCTGCGCTCTTCCGGTTTCCCGCTTAAGATTTTATCAATCTGGCCTTGTCCGATAATCGAATATCCTTCTTTACCGATACCGGTATCATAGAACAATTCGTTGACATCTTTCAATCTGCATGTACTTCCGTTGATCAGATACTCACTTTCACCGGAACGATATAATTTTCTCGCTACCGTTACCTCTTCATAATCAATGGGAAGCTGATGATCTGAATTATCTAACGTAATTGCAACAGATGCATAGCTTAACGGTTTTCGATTCTCCGTACCTGAGAAGATCACATCCTGCATAGTCCCGCCACGAAGCTGTTTGACTCTCTGCTCTCCAAGCACCCAGCGCACCGCATCCGCAACGTTACTTTTTCCACTTCCATTCGGTCCCACAATTCCGGTAATTCCATTGTGAAAATCAAATTTCAGCTTATGGGCAAAGGATTTAAAGCCCTGAACTTCTATACTCTTTAAATACATATTTCACCTACTTTTCATTTTTTGCCCGCAGTTTTAAAATACTCTCATATGCAGCACTTTGCTCCGCAGCTTTCTTCGTTCTTCCTGCTCCCACTCCAAATCTCTCTTCTCCGATATATACTGCATATTGGAAAGTTTTGTTGTGATCCGGTCCGGATTCTCCAATCATCTCGTATCTGATACCTTCTTTATACTCTGACTGTACGATTTCCTGCAAGATAGTCTTGCTATCAAAAAAGAGTTTTTTATTCTCCAGATCATTTAAAATATATTTCATAACAAACTCTTTTGCATTAGCAAAACCACCGTCAATGTAAATAGCCCCGATCAAGGCTTCCAACGCATCAGAAGTCAGTGAATCTCTTTTTCTTCCTCCGGTAGCTTCCTCACCTTTTCCAAGGATCAGATATTCTCCGAGATCAATCTCCCTCGCACAAAAAGCCAGTGAAGGTTCACACACCATACTTGCTCTTGCCTTCGTCAATTCTCCCTCCGGCATTTCTTCATTGGAAAAAAATAAAAACTCACTGGATACCAGTTCCAAAACAGCATCCCCTAAAAATTCCAGTCTCTCATTACATTCACTTTTCGGTAGCTGCTTTTCATTAGCATACGAACTGTGAAGCATGGCCTTCTTCAGCAAGTTTTTATCCTGAAACTTATATCCGATTTTCTGTTCCAGTTCTTCTATATTTTTTCTCATAATAATAGATACCTCATAAAGCGAAAAAGCCCTTTAGGGCTTTTTCACTTTCCTTCTATGCCTAGTCGTTAATTGCATTTTTAATCTGTTCTACAGCATCCCCTACTGTAACGATCTTCTCCGCTTCATCATTATCAATTTCGATATCAAAGGTTTCTTCAATTCCCATGATAATCTGAAAAATATCCAGAGAATCTGCACCCAGATCATCTACAAACGTAGACTCCATTGTAATCTCCTGTGTATCCTGATTTAACACATCCATGATAATTGATTTTAATTTTTCAAATTCCATAATCATTCTCCTTTTTCATTCATAATACATCTATCCAACGGAATCTACTCCGCTTGAATACTTTCTCTGATCTTCTCATTGATCTTCTGCTTTTTAAATGTTACACACTGCACCAGTGTATTGCTGATCTCTTTGCTCTTAGAGCTTCCATGCGTCTTTACTACCAGACCATTAAGTCCAAGAAGCGGCGCTCCGCCGTGTTCTGCGGTATCAAACTTTTTCAGCGTCTCTTTTAATGCCGGTTTTACAAGAAGTGCTCCGATCTTGCTTCTTAAGTTTTTCATCATACCGCCCTTAATCTCGCGGATCAGCGTATTTCCCACACCTTCGAACAGTTTCAATATAATATTTCCTGCAAATGCCTCACAGACTATAACGTCCGCCTGACCGCTCGGAATCTCTCTTGCTTCTACGCTTCCGATGAAATGAATACTCTTTTCTTCTTTTAACAACGGGAATGTCTCTTTTACAAGTGCATTTCCCTTTTCTTCTTCTGCGCCTATATTCACGATTCCAACAGTTGGATTTTTAATTCCCATTACATGTTCCATGTAAATAGAACCCATTTTTGCAAACTGTACAAGGTGGGACGGTCTTGCATCCACATTCGCTCCACAGTCTACCAGAAGCGATACGCCTTTCTCTGTAGGGATCAATGGAGCAAGCGGTGGTCTTTCTACTCCTTTAATCCTTCCGACGATCACCTGACCTCCTACCAGAATAGCCCCGGAACTTCCCGCAGAAACAAAAGCATCCGCCTGACCTTCCTTCACCATCTTCATGCCGACTACGATAGACGAATCTTTTTTCTTTCGAATCGCATTTACCGGTGGTTCTGCGGTCTCAATCACTTCCTCTGCATGAACAATTTCCATACGGCTTTTATCATAGGAATATTTCGCTAATTCTCTCTCAATATCTTCTCTTCGACCCACGAGAATAATGTGAAGACCAGCCTCTCTTGCGAGGGCGTCTACTGCTCCCTTGACGATTTCTCCCGGAGCATTGTCACCTCCCATGGCATCTAACACTACTTTTGTCATATCTTCCATGATCTTTCCTCCTGACAGTACCTAAGCGCAATACTGCTAGAGTTCATTCTACTAAACATTACTATAAAAATCAATATTTGTTGCAAAAAAAGCTGTTCTATTCGACCACTAATCTTCCGCTCTGTATGGAATATTTCTTCTCACTTTTATTTGCAAAATCAAGATCGTGAGTTACTAAAATAATTGTTTTCTTCATTTCTCTGTGAAGTATATCAAAAATATCTTCCACCACTTTGCTGGAGGCATCATCCAGATTTCCCGTAGGCTCGTCGGCAAATAAGAACGGCGGGTCGTTACATAAGGCTCTTGCTATGGCAATTTTTTGCTTCTCTCCACCGGATAATTCCTGCGGATACTTTCCTAATAGCTGTCGATCAATCTCAAGATATTCCGAAAGCTCATGCGCGCGCTTTACCAGTTCTTCTTTATTCCTTTTATCCAGAAGCCCCGAAAGAATCACATTGTCAAGGGCAGTTATTTCACTGAGAAGTTCATATTCCTGAAATACAAATCCCATTCTCCTTCTGCGTATATCTGCCAACTCGTCTGTCCAAAGCCCGGAAATCTTTCTTCCGTCTATGAATAGTTCGCCTTCCGTTGGCGACATCAGAAGTCCCATAATTTTAAGAAGCGTAGTTTTCCCACATCCTGATTTCCCGATAAATGACACATATTCTCCCTGCCCGATCACAACATCAATTCCTTTCAATACATCCACTGAAAGGTTCTCAGCTCCTGCTGACACATATGTTTTTTTAATTCCTTTTAATTCGATCTTCATAAACAATGCTCCTCCTCATTACGATATATGATTCCATATACTGCTGCGTGTATCACAAAATAAATCCCCCACAGCAGCAGACAAGCCCCCGCAAAAGCAATTATTTCCGAATACGTCATTTTGCGAAGATAACAAGTAATCACAGCCAATGGCACAGACAATAACATGGCGTAAATAAGTGGTTTTATAAAAACTTCTCCAAGTTCCCTTTTAAGAAATGATTTTAGTACAGATCGATAAGCCCCCAGAGACAAGAGTAAACGATATTTTTGACGTCGTTCCTTTCGTTCCAACTGCATTTTCATTGCTTCTATGAGAAATACACACATTATAAGAAGTGCGATTTCAAATAGTAATGATGTTTTTTTCAACATACGTTCTGTTTCAATATCACGAACTTTTTCTATTTTTCCGTAGCACGGCTGAATGGAACGGGACCATGAAGAATCTTCGTCATGGACTTTTTGAAAACTTTCAAGCCTCTTTTTTGCCTCTTTTTCTTTCCCTTTTCGAACATCCAATAGATAAAGCCTGCTAGGACCTTCTGAAACCGATAATTTTTCAAAATAGTCATTTGAAAACACAACCAGATCTTCTTCTCTTCCGCCTTGGAATACTCCGGTTAATACCTCTCTTTCTGTGCCGGCAACTTTTCTTGGAGGATACAACCTCTCTCTGGAAACAAATTGATAATATTGTAGCGGCTGTCCAATACGCACATATGGTTTTCTCCGACTCATATACCAATCCAGCGGATGGGCTTTTACTGACAAGTCCTGTTGAAATACAATGTGAACCTCCTCTCCTTCTAATTGGAGTTTTTCCTCTGGAAGACCTAAATTTTTTCGTAATTCCATATATGTATTTTCCGAGATTCCTACATGCTGCCCCTGCGGCCAGATAACTTTCATATAATAGTTATTAGCTACATCTATCCAACTTGCCGGGGCTCCCTGCACAGTTGTAACTCTCGTCATCGGATAAGACTTTACTTCTCCGATATCCTCTTCTTCTATCTTCTGAAATAATTCTTCGTCTTCTTCATAAGCCATACATACATAGTCATATGGAAATAAAGCTGCCACTTCCGGCGCCGTTAAATTTCCTGCTAAATCCATTGACAGGACAGCAAAAAACACCAAATGCAATAAGAAAAGAAGACTTGACGTTCTATTTATGAAATATTTCCCTTTTCTCTTATTTCCGGCAACGCTCAAAAGAAGGACACCGCCGCCGATTCCAAAAAGTATCGTATAGATATTTTCACCATTTCTCGGCATTGAAAAACAATAAAAAGAGAGACCTGCAATAAGGGCACCTGTGAAGAATAATATTTTTTGAAACTTGGAATTACGATAAAAGTTATATCTAAAACGAACTGACTCTGTTTCTCTTATTCTTCCCCATTTATCATTTGTAAGAAAAGCGGTAATACATGCTACAACAAAATATACACCTGCGCTTTCTAAATATGCAGGGAAAGAACCTTGCAGCGGAAGCATAACTGTGGAATGCTTCTGAAAGCTCTCCCAAGCCAACAGATAAATTCCTATCCCCCAAATATGTCCAATTCCAAAAGACAGTACGATCAAAATACAGTATTCAAGGAAACGAACCTGTGACTTGAAACTACTCCTTGCCCCCAGTCTCCAAAATGTCTGCTCCAGCGCTCTCCGATTTCTTGCATAATGATAAAATGCCAATACCTCAAAAAAGAGATATAAGATTATCGTCACTGTCGTTGCCGAGTGAACAATTCCACTAATACCTGTTGTCGGAATCGCATCCACGGTACTGTATTCGTGCTGCAAATGTTCCCGCATTGTAAACAATACACAAAGTGTTGCAAAAAGTATACTGTTTCCGATACAGATGAGGAATACAGATTTTTTCCGATGTGTCATTGCTCTTTTCACAACTTTCCAAATCTCTTTGTCATATTTCCCTTGAAAGAAAAGTCTTTTCTTTTTCTCGCTTTTTTCTTGTTTCTCCTTTACCTTTGTGCGTTCCCATTCTTTTGTAAATGTCTCATAATCCGAAGCATAACGACTGATCATGAATTCCGCAAAAACAAGAAGTGCAGCAACCAACGCTGTCGGACAAGGCATATACCCTTGAAACGCAAAATAGGTGGCGATATACACAAGCTCTGCCCCGTATATCACCTTCCCTAGCAGACTCGAACGGATTCCCAAAATAAGAAGCACTGCTTTTATCCCCGACAGACAAGAGGCAGCCAACGGAAAAATCAAAAAGTACGGCAACAGTTGAAGAATCGCCCCATTTTGAACTGTTTCGGTCAGAACGTCGTTAGCCGTGATTTTTCTATAAAATTCAAGAATTGTAAAGCTTTCATTTCCCATACACATCCACGGAAAAAACACATCCAAAAATATAAGAAACAGTAACACAATACGGATATACTTTAACCGTTCTTTCTTCTTCATATCATTCACCATCCCTTCCTACATCGCATTTTATATATCGGCAATCTATATATTTATTATATATCGTTCTTCGATATATTGCAAGATAAATAAAGCATGTGCCATGGCACATGCTAGAGCCGAGCGCGGTCGCTTGCGACATGTTACATCTTCGCGCAAGTGTACCTCCTTCGCGGAGCGTTTTTATGTAATAGGAAGATTACAAAGTAATTTCCAATTACACAAAAAAACAAGGTTCCCACGTTCTCACGCGAAAACCTTGTTTTCCTCTCATTCAGTAACAATTAGTCCTGAGCAATGATTTCTTTTTTGTTGTAAGAGCCACATGCTTTGCACACTCTGTGAGGCATCATCAACTCGCCGCATTTGCTGCATTTTACCAAGTTTGGAGCGCTCATTTTCCAGTTAGCTCTTCTTTTGTCTCTTCTTGCTTTAGAAGATTTATTCTTTGGACAGATTGACATAGGTTACACCTCCTTAAAATTCTTAAAAACATCGCGGATAACTGACATTCTCGGATCGAGGCCTGTATCTTCACAGTCGCAGGTTCCCTCATTTAGGTTTTGACCACATACGCTGCAAATTCCTTTACAGTCTTCGCTACATAGAACTTTCATCGGCCATCCTATCAATATCTCATTATAGAGTAATTTGTCTACGTCAAGGTTATATCCGTCAATATAGTTTGTTTCGTCTGATTCTTTATCATCTTCTGCCTCAAGATTCACATGTTTTTCAAAATCAAGCGAAAATGGAACCTCTACCTCTTTTAAGCATCTGTCACACGGAATATTTAATGTAACATCAGCCTGTCCGGTAATGACCAGCTTCTTTCCCGATTCATTCACATGTTCAACCTTTATATGGCAGCTTTCTTTCCTGCTTACTTGAAAACATCCCAAGGAAGATTGAAAATATTCCATCTCCACCGATACGTCTGTCTCAATCGTGCGGAAAGGTTCTGATAAAGTGTCTGATAGGTTTAAATTCATAATATCTACTCCTATTCACACTTAAACTATTATATCACGTAAAAGCTTTTTGTCAACTGAAATTTCTGCATTTTCCGTAAAATTGCAAAGCTTTTTTTCGCAATTTCTTTTAACAGATATCAACACCCTCTCCAATCACTTGGGAGGGTGTTGAAACATACATTTTTCAGTTCAATAAAACTATACGAGTGCTACTGTCTCACGTGCAATTGCAAGCTCTTCGTTTGTAGGAATTACCGCTGCTTTTACTTTAGAATCTGCAGTAGAGATTACAAGATCTTCTCCACGCTTTTTATTTTCTTCTGCATTGAGTTCAAGTCCTAAGTATCCAAGATACTCACATACTTTTTCACGAACACTATATGCATTTTCACCGATTCCTGCTGTAAATGCAATTGCATCTACTCCGTTCATTGCAGCCACGTAAGATCCAATGTATTTAGCTACGCGGTAGCAGAATACTTCAACTGCTGCTGTTGCGTATTTATTTCCGTTCTCCATTGCCTCTGTCAGATCACGGAAATCACTGGATAATCCTTTGGATAATCCGAATACGCCGGATTTCTTATTTAACACATTCATAACACCTGCAATATCAAGATCTTCCTTCTTAGCAAGGTATTCCATAATTGCCGGATCCATATCACCGGAACGTGTTCCCATTACAAGACCTTCCAATGGAGTAAGTCCCATAGATGTGTCCACGCACTTTCCGTTTAATACAGCACTGATGGACGCACCGTTTCCAAGATGTGCAACGATAATCTTAGAATTTTCAAGATCTAATCCAAGGAATTCTGCTGCATGTTTGGATACGAAGCTGTGGCTTGTACCATGGAAGCCATAGCGTCTTACACCATATTTCTCATAATACTCATATGGAAGTCCATAGAGATAAGCCTTCTCAGGCATTGTCTGATGGAATGCTGTATCAAATACTGCAACCATTGGAGTGTTTGGCATTAATTTCTGACAAGCATTGATACCGATCAGGTTTGCCGGGTTGTGAAGAGGTGCAAGATCATTACATTCTTCGATTGCTTTCAGAACATCTTCTGTGATTACAACGGAATTTGCGAATTTTTCTCCGCCATGTACGACACGATGTCCTACTGCTCCGATTTCATCAAGGCTCTTAACAACGCCTGTCTCAGAGTCTGTCAAAGCGTCAATCACAAACTGGATTGCCTCTGTGTGTGTTGGCATTGCCTTGTCAGAAACAGCTTTGTCCCCACCTGCCGGCTGATAAGTAAGACGTCCGTCAATACCGATACGCTCACAGAGACCTTTTGCAAGAACTTCCTCTGACTCAGAGTTGATGAGCTGGAATTTCAGAGATGAACTTCCGCAGTTGATAACTAATACATTCATTTTATTTACCTCTCTTATTTTTATTCAGCAGCCATACACTGTACTGCTGTAATTGCTACTACACCCTCGATATCTTTTGCGCTGCAGCCGCGAGACAAATCGTTAACCGGTGCTGCGATACCCTGTGTCAGTGGTCCGTATGCTTCCGCTTTTGCAAGTCTCTGAACAAGCTTGTATCCGATATTACCTGCATCAAGATCCGGGAATACAAGTACATTTGCTTTTCCTGCTACCGGACTTCCCGGTGCTTTGGACTGTCCGATTTTCGGAACAATTGCTGCATCCAGCTGGAACTCTCCGTCAAGCATAAGTCCTTCCGGAGCATTTTCTTTTGCAATGCGTGTAGCTTCTACTACTTTATCTACATCCGCATGTTTTGCACTTCCCTTTGTAGAATGAGAAAGCATAGCCACTACTGGTTCTTTTCCTGTAAGAGTCTTGAATGATTCTGCAGAAGAAAGTGCGATTGCAGCCAGTTTCTCCGGATCTGGATTCTGTTCAAGTCCAGAATCTGCGAAAATAAATGTTCCGTCAGCTCCCATATCACAATCCGGAACTACCATTACAAAGAATGCAGAAACTAATTTTGTTCCCGGTTTTGTCTTTAAGATCTGAAGACACGGTCTTAATGTGTCTGCTGTTGAGTGGCATGCACCACTTACCATACCGTCAGCATCTTTCATCTTAACCATCATAACACCATAATACAGGTAATTTGTAAGAAGAAGCTCTCTTGCCTGCTCTTCTGTCATACCTTTTTTCTGTCTTAATTCTACGAGCTTTGCGATATACGCATCTGTCTTTTCATATGTTGCAGGATCAACAATTGTTGCTCCGCTGATGTCAAAGGAACCTTTATTCTTCGCGATCTCCTCTTCACTTCCGATCAGGATCAGATTTGCTGTTCCTTCTTTTAACACAGCCTCTGCCGCCTCATAAGTTCTGATATCTTCTGTCTCTGGAAGAACAATTGTCTTCTTGCAGGTTTTTGCTTTTGCTTTAATCTCGTCTATGAATCCCATTTCTGATAGACTCCTTTCTTTTTCTACTACTGACATTATAATACAAAAGAATGTAGTATACAAGCCACTCTTATGTCTCTTTTTTCGTACATTTTAACGAAAAAGAGACTGGTTTTGTCTACCAGCCTCTTTTTCATGTCATTGAGAAATGTTCTATCTATATGTACAGAATATTGTTAAAAATTAGACTCTACATACAAATCGTCTTTTGCAATTTTATCTACTACTTCTTCCTGCCATTGATCCTTCTCGATATCTTCTACAGATACAGAAAAGAATTTCTCTTCCATTCCCATTTCCTGAGCAAGGAAATCTCTTGTTTTCACGGCAATCTCTTTTTTCAGCTCTTCGCTTCTTCCCGGATACATTTTAATCGCAATATGTGGCATAATGTCTCCTCCTTCTATCTCATATACTCAACGATTCAAACTATCTTATCCCCAGTTTGTACCCACACCGGCAGCTACTGCCTTTTCATAAATGCTCTTTGCTGCAACGAGGTCCTGTGTTGCGACACCAACCGTCTCAAACACAATGATTTCTTCATCATTTTCTCTTCCAACCACTTTTCCATTAATCACATCACCAAGATCTCCGGTAAAGTCCTCTTTTGTGATGATTCCTTCTTCCAGCGGAATCAGAATGTCCCCAGATTCTGAAAGCACTGCATCTTCGGAATCAAAATAAATCTTAGATGCACGTGGAAGGATTGCAGGGTCCATCTCCTGCATATGATGCTGATAAGCACCTACGCAACTGATGGTTGCACCCTTTTTCACCTTTGTTCCATCAAATACAGGTTTGGAAGATGGTGTTACCGTAATCAGGAGATCCGCATCGTCAATGGCTGCATCTGAAGATTCTACTGCTACGATGTTTGTTCCATATGCTTTCAGCTCTTCCTGCATTTTTGCCGCAAATTCTTTCGTACGCTCAAAGTTCAGGTCAAATACACGGACTTCTTCCAGCTTTCTTGCTGCCAGCATTGCCTCTAACTGTGTAGCTGCCTGTCCTCCGGTTCCGATCAACGCACCGATTCGGCATTCTTTTTTAGCAAGCACATCAAAAGCAGCCCCCGATGCTGCTCCTGTGCGAAGCTGTGTTACATAGGTTCCATCTAAAACAGCCGTCACAACACCTGTTTTTCCATCGATCAATAATACCTGTGCCGGTGAAGATGGAATTCCATTATCAATATTGTGCGGGAAAATGTTAATGATCTTCAAAGATGCTGTATCCATTTCTTCTACATATGCAGGCATAAACAGAAAACATCCATCATGCTTCGGCGCCTGAATATTTGTACGCAGCGGTGCGTCACATTTTCCTTCTACTACTAACTGGAACGCTTTTTTATCCGCTTCAATCGCATCCTGAATAGTAAACACTTTTTTAATATCTTCTCTTGACAATAATAACATATCCTTCTCCTCCTGTTTTTTACACCCTATAAACTCAGATTATCTGTGAAACTTTGCATCCAGATCCCATGGCTGCATTGCTCCGCCCTCTTCTGCCGGACGACACATCTTGGCAAAAATATTCAGGCATCCTTTTTCTTCTTTTAATGGCGGACATACCCACGCCGCTCTTCTTCTTTCTAACTCTTCCTCAGACACAAGCATGGATACTTCCCCGTTTGGAATATCAATGACAATCTCATCGCCATTTTCCACAAGCGCAATATTTCCCCCGTCATACGCTTCTGGAGATACGTGTCCGATAATTGCTCCATAGTTAAATCCTGAGAATCTTGCATCGGAGATCAGTCCAACGCTCTTATCTAAACCAAGTCCGATCAAAGCATCAATACTCAGCATTAACTCTTTCATTCCCGGAGCTCCTTTACATCCCTCATAGCGGATGACAATAATGTCACCCGGAACGATCTCACCTGCCATGATCGCTTCAAATGCAGGACGGTCGCCTTCGAATACTTTGGCTTTTCCCTTCATGTATTTGACTTCATCATAGACTGCTGTCGGTCTTACGATGGCACCATTCGGTGACAGGTTACCTCTTAAGATCTTAAGTCCCGGCTCGTTGAACAACGGTTTCTCCAGTGAATGGATTACTTTGTTTTCCTGTGCTTTTACTCTGGATAACATATCAGCCCATGTATTTCCATACATACTCGGAACATCTGTATAAAGCTTGCTCTCCAGCATCTTCATTACATTCATTACTCCGCCTGCGTAATGGAAATCAACAACTGTGTACGGGCCACTCGGCACAACTGCATTAATACACGGAATTTCTTTAGCATATTTTTCAAAATCTGCCAGTGTAAGCTTAATACCAAGCTCATATGCATATGACAAGATATGTAAAACTGCGTTCGTAGATCCTGCCACTGCCATATCAAACATAATTGCGTTCATAAGTACTTCTTTTGTAATAAGATCAGAAGGCTTTCTTCCGGCTTTTGCCATCTCTACCATATACATTCCTGCTTCTCTTGCTTTGCGAAGTTTTGCATTGTCAGATGCCGGAATCGTAGATGTGCCCGGAAGTACAAGGTTTAAAACTTCTCCAAGCATCTGCATAGTATTTGCAGTTCCCATGGATGGACATGCACCAAATGACGGACATACGTTATCTTCCATATCCATCAATTCTTCTTCGCTTGCTCCTGAGAATCTTGCAGCATCCAGATCAGCCTCTACCACTGTTTTTCCACAATACTGTCCCGGCTGCATAGAACCTCCGGTTACGATCATAGATGGAATATCAAGACGCATAGCTGCCATATAACATCCGGCAATAATATTGTCACAAGAAGCGATCATTGCAAGACCGTCAAAATTGTGCACTCTTGTTACAAACTCTACAGACATCGCAACGATATCTCGTCCGACCTGCTCGTATTTTAATTCTTCTGCTCCATTGGCAATATTTCCGCAGGTAGCCGGAATACCAAACTCAACCGGAATACCTCCTGCCGCCCAGATTCCTTCCTTTACTGCTTCTGCAATCTGACGCAGATGTGCGGAACCCGGAGAACCTGCCATATAGGAATTCGGTACGCCGATATGCGGTTTCTTACGAATATCCTTATCTGAATATCCGGCAGCCTTCATCATAACTCTTCGATGTGCCGCTTCTGCGCCATTCCAATACTCTGTTCCCATAGAACTCCTCCTTTTATGAAATATATTTACATCCTCTTCTTGACAAAAAAATGTCAGATATGTTTATACTTAATATAACGAATTCTATTCCTTAAAAAAAGACAGGTTTATTAAAGGCAGACTTCACTTTTTCTTATACATGACAAATTGTGCCTGTCCGCAATAGAAATTCAGTTATTTTAATAAGCACCATTACTTTTTCTAATAAAACAATTTATCAAAGGAGCATTTTCATATGAATAAATACGAGATTATCTTAAATGTATGCGAAACCCACAGTATCTCTAAGACTGCGTCTAAACTTAATTATACACAATCCGCGATCAGTCAGGCTATAAAATCCTATGAAAAGGAATTGGGCTTTCCTATTTTCAAACGTTCCAAACACGGTATGGAGCCAATTCCGGGAACCGAAGATGTCTTTGCCTCTCTGCGCATTATATGTCAGGAAGAAGAAAAAATCCAGCAGATTGCTTCCAGCCGTGCCAATTTAGACAGCGGTTTTATTCGCATTGGAACAATTCAAAGTATTTCCTATCACTGGCTTCCCGATATTCTCAAGCAATTTTCAGAAGTTTATCCTAATATCCGGTTTGAATTAACGGTTGATGGATTTAGTGTATTAAAGGAAAAGGTTAAAAACGAACAACTGGACTGCATATTTGTATCCCAGTATTCCGTTCCCAACCTTTCATTTATTCCGATCGGCAAAGATGAGTTAATGCTTGTAACACCAAAGGATCATCCATTATCTGATCAGATTACAGTATCGCTCTCCAACATTAACAACGAACAATTTGTATTATCCTCTGACGGACTGGATTACGAAACAGGTAAGATTTTCGAGCTCAACAACATCAAGCCTAAAATTCAATACCGACTGAACGAAGATTACGCCACAATAAAAATGGTAGAACAGGGATTTGGAGTAACCATCCTGCCAAAACTCCTTTTGAAAGATGCACCATTTCACGTATGCATCCGCTCTTTCACGGAGCACTATTCCAGAACATTAGGAGTTGCATACACAAATGAAGCTTCTCTAAGCCCTGCAACTCAACGATTTTTGAATTATGTCAAAGAATGGGCGGAGACATTTTTACCATAGAGAATTCTTATGCAAAAGGCTGATGCTTCATAGTGATCATACATCACACAGAGCATCAGCCTTTCTTTCGGTTGGTTTTCATCTTGTGTTTTCTTCGTCTTTATGCTATCATACTTTTACAATTCAAACATTCTATTAATCTATAATTTCAAGATGTTTCATCAAAGATTCCAATGTTTGATTTCTTCAACTTACAGGAGTGATGCCTATGACTGTATTTTCCTAATTTTATCTATGCACTAAAAAAACTTTATGATAAAATCAAAGGAGAAACATATGAAACAAAATTTTTAAGTCCAACGAAGAAATTGGAGTGAAATATATGCAGGCATGGGAAGAAAAATATTATGAACGGGAAGAAGGGCGTGAAGAAGGCAAAAAATTCACCCTATTAGATTTAATCATCAAAAAACTCCGAAAAGGCAAAACTCCTGAAGTTATTGCAGATGAATTGGAAGAAGATGTGAAGACTATTCGTTACATTTGCACCGTTGCAAAAGACTTTGCCCCCGATTATAATCCGGAACAAATCTACAGTGCACTATATGAAGAAAAAGAAAATTAGTATATCAAAAGAGGACGTGCTTAAAAGACGCGTCCTCTTTTTTTCTCTATAAACGAAATACAAAACTTACAATTGCAAAATACACACTGATTGTACTAATATCCACCAGTGTAGAGATCAGCGGTGTCGCCATGATCGCAGGATCAAGCCCCACCTTCTTGGCAACTAACGGGAGGGTACAGCCGACAACCTTGGCAATAATAACCGTACATGCCATTGTAGCTCCGATCGTTAATGCCATCATGGCATCTCCCTGTCCCATAAGTACAATACGCGCTCCATTGACCACTGCAAGAATAATACTGATGCAGACTGCAATCCGCACTTCTTTCCAGATGACTTTAAAAAGATCCCGGAATTCTATCTCTCCAATTGCAAGTCCACGAATTACAAGTGTAGAGCTCTGTGAACCACAGTTTCCTCCTGTTCCGGTCAGCATGGGGATAAATCCTGCCAACTGCGGCATAACTGCAAGAGCGGCCTCGTAACTGTTCATAATCATCTGCGTCACGGTAGCCGACAGCATTAAGAACAACAGCCAAGGAAGACGACTCTTCACATGCTCATACACAGTCGTTCCGAAATAAGACTCTTCGTTCGGAGCGACACCGGCCATGATACTGATATCCTCAGTTTCCTCTTCCTGTAAGACAAGCATCGCATCATCAACGGTAACAATACCGACCATACAATGCTCATGATCCACGATCGGAAGCGCAATAAGACCGTATTTGGTAATCATTCGGGCAACTTCCTCCTGATCATCTGTCGTCTGTGCATACAGCATATTCGTATCCATAATCTCATCAATGGTTCTTGATTCTCCCGTCGTAAGAAGATCTTTAATATCAACAACTCCGATCAAACGCCTCTTCTCTGTCACGTAACAGGTATAAATAGTCTCTCTGTTCAAACCCACCTGTCGGATCTTCATAATTGCATCTTCGACAGTCATCTCCTGACTAAGTGCAATGTAATCCACATTCATAACACTTCCGGCACTGTCTTCGGGATATTGAAGCAATTGGTTGATTTGCGCCCTCTTTTCTTCATCTGTCGCCATAAGAAGACGATCAACAACATTGGCAGGCATCTCTTCCAATACGTCTACCGTATCGTCAAGATACATCTCTTCCATCACTTCTTCCAGCTCTGAATCGGTAAGCGCATTGATCAAGATCTCTCTCATATCGCTGTTCATATAAGTAAAAGTCTCCGCAGCTTCCTCTTTCGCCAGCAAACGGAATACCATTACAAGCTGTTTCTGCTCAAATCCTTCTAAAATCTCGGCAAGGTCTACCGGGTACATGTTATTTTCCAGTTCTTCTTTTAATTCCTTAAACTGACGGTTGTCAAGCATTTCCAGAATACGTTCTTCCGTGAGTTCTTCTCGTTCTTCGATAATATCACTGATATCGTGATCAAATTCGCCTTGAGCTACTGCGTCCCCCCACTCTTCTGGTGTCATCTGGCTCATTTTATCCTGACCCATGAATACCCTCCTTCCCAAAATATTGCTTACATAATCTTTCTATAGTATAATCAATTTAAACGCGATATACAAGGAGATTTTTATGAATATTGTCGGACTTATTACAGAATACAACCCATTTCACAATGGACATCTCTATCACATACAGGAAGCAAAACGAGTAACCGGAGCGGATGCTGCAGTTGTCATTATGAGCGGTAATTTTGTACAGCGGGGAACTCCGGCGATCATGCCAAAGCACCTAAGAGCGAAAGCTGCACTCTTATCCGGCGCTGATTTAGTGTTTGAGCTTCCGGTATGCTTTGCCACCGGTAGTGCAGAGTTTTTTGCTATGGGAGCTGTAGCTTTGCTTGACAGTCTTGGATGCATTGATTCCATTTGCTTCGGAAGCGAGTGCGGAGACAGCAAGACGCTTGGTAAAATCGCAAGGATTCTGGCGGAAGAACCGGACGATTATAAAAACGTCCTGCAAGATGCTTTACGCAAAGGAGTATCATTCCCACAGGCAAGACAGACTGCTCTCACTCAGTATTTCGACATGCCTTCTACCGATCCTGACCGCATTTCTTCTGTAAATGCAAAGACTGTAGCTGCCATTTTATCCCAGCCCAACAATATTCTCGGTATCGAATATATGAAAGCACTATATAAAAGGAACAGTTCGATGAAGGCTTATTCTATTAAACGTATTGGCGCAGGCTACCACGAAAGTGAACTGACAGAAGGCTATAGCTCAGCCTCTGCAATCCGCCGGGCATTGATACAGGACAGTCTTTCAGAAAGCATATACAGACAGCTTCCTTCAGCTGCACAGAGCATTATGAAGGAGACATTTGGCACGCGCTATCCAGTGTATGCAAATGACTTTTCTCTATTATTAAAATACAAACTCTTGCAGGAAACAAAAGAAACGCTGACAAAATATATGGACATTTCCGAAGATTTAGCAAACCGAATCATAAATCTGCGAAATGATTTTCAATCCTTTGATGGTTTCTGTGACGCATTAAAAACAAAAGATATGACTTACGCAAGAATCAGCCGGGGACTGCTTCATATCTTATTAGATATTCGGACAGAACACCTGACATATTATAAAAGAAATGGGTACTGTCACTATGCGCACATCCTCGGTTTTCGAAAAAGCAGCGCAGAACTTCTGTCTTTATTAAAAGGCACTTCCAAAGTTCCTCTGCTCACAAAACTCACGCAGACGGAAGATTTATCTGAAGCAGGATGTCAAATGCTGCACCAGGATATCTTCGCCAGTGATTTATACGAAAGCGTGATTACCGATAAATTCGGGACGCCATTTATCAATGAATACCGGCAGCAGATTGTGAAAGTGTAAAACAAACAACCAATTTTAATTATCCAGTAAATCACCTTGCTCCCTCTCTTGCTTTTTGAAGAATTTGACTTATAAGTATAAAATCGCAACAGACATTACTTCTGTTGCGATTTTTTCATATCAGATGATGCAAAAACTCTCGAATTCTATTTACCAAGTTGCCTTCATAATAGCTCATTGGTGGATCACCCGGGAAATATTTTTTCACTCGATACACATAGAATACAACCAGTGCAATCAGCATGATCCCCGCAAGCCACAAAAGATACTTGGGCATCGGTCGCATGCGAATATAGCGATTCCATGCAAATAATATTACAAGTAATACTACTCCGTAAATAAAGGGATGAATCTCCCATGCTCCGGCGAAATCCAGATGAAGAAGTCTGATTCCGGCACGTGTCATCCCACAGGACGGACAGGGATATCCTGTAATCATCACCATCGGACACATACTAAATATCATATTTCTCAAAAAAGCAAAATAGGCGATTACAAAAATAATCACCCATTTTGCTGACTTGATATCTTTTATAAATAATTTTATCCCATCTGATAAAATTTCTTTGAAAGATCGTCTCATCCAATTTCTCCAAACTACTGAATAATCTTCTTTGGACATTTCTCTGCGCATTTTCCGCAGTTTGTACATTTCTCAGGATCAATATGTGCAATGTTGTCAATAACTTTGACCGCATCAAATTCACAGACTTTTTCACACATCTTACATCCGATACAACCAACAGAACATGCTGCCATAACGTCTTTTCCTTTATCTCTTGAGCTGCACTGTACTAAGTGTTTCTGCTCATAAGGAACAAGTTCAATCAGTTTCTTCGGACATGCTTCAATACATTTTCCACATGCTTTACATGCCTCTTTGTCTACAAGAGCCACACCATTTACAATATGAATCGCATCAAATGGACAGGCAGCTACACAGCTTCCCTCTCCAAGGCATCCATAGTTGCAGGCTTTTGGACCGCCATCCTGCATCATATTGATCATGACACAGTCTTTCAGTCCGTGGTATTCGTATTCCTGTTTTGCCTTATCGCAAGTTCCGGCACATTTTACAAATGCAACCTGATGTACCTGTGTTCCGGCTTCAACGCCCATGATCTCACCGACTTTTGCCGCAACAGGAGCACCACCGACAGGACATCCGCCGATCTCTGCTTCTCCCTTAACGATAGCAGCCGCAAGACCGGAACATCCGGCATATCCACAACCTCCACAGTTGTTTCCCGGAAGAACTTCTAAAATAGCTTCTTCTCTTTCATCTACTTCTACTGCAAATTTCTTTCCTGCAATACCAAGGAACACACCAATGAATAACCCGGTGCCGCCTACGATTGCAGCAGCGATAATAATTCCTGTAATACTCATAGTCTGTTTCCTCCTAAATCAATCCAGAGAATCCAAAGAAAGCAATAGACATAAGTGCCGCAGTAATCAGCACGATCGGAGTTCCCTGGAAAGACTCTGAAATATCATTGTACTCAATTTTTTCACGGATTCCAGCCATAATCACAATAGCAATGGCGAATCCGACAGAAGTTCCGATACCATTTACAACACCTGTTAAAATTCCGTACTCTTTCTGCACGTTTGTAAGTGCAACACCGAGAACAGCACAGTTTGTTGTAATCAATGGCAGATATACGCCAAGCGCATTATAAAGGGATGGCATACTTTTCTTCAAGAACATTTCTACAAACTGTACCAAAGCTGCGATCACAAGAATGAACACGATAGTCTGCAGATAAGCAATGTTCAAAGGTACTAAAATAAACTTATAAATTAAACTTGTAAAAAATGAAGCAATTGTAATAACGAAAATAACAGCTCCACCCATTCCGGAAGCAGTCTCAACCTTTTTGGATACTCCAAGGAATGGACATATTCCTAAGAACTGGCTGAGTACAACGTTATTTACAATGGCAGATCCAATTGCAATGATCAATAATTCTTTCATCTATGTACTCCTCCTATTCTTCATTTCCCGTTGGGAACACTTTACCGCTGCATCCGCCGCATGAAGCGCATCCGCCTTCATCACAGCCTGCAGACTCTGTTACTTTCTTGCCCTTCTGTGCCGCTTTTCTCTTAATGCGGTTCTGAAGAGCTACAAGTCCTGCCAATACAAGGAATGCACCCGGCGCAAGAATAAAGATTGTAACCGGGACATATCCTGCTTTTCCGGCTGCTTCATCAGCAAGCGGAAGAAGCTGATAACCAAATGCCTGACCGGCACCGATAATTTCACGCACTACACCGATACATGTAAGACCTACCGTAAATCCAAGTCCCATTCCGATTCCGTCGAAAATAGATGGAAGTACCGGATTCTTGGACGCATAGCTTTCTGCACGTCCTAAGATAATACAGTTAACAACGATCAGCGGAATGTAAAGTCCAAGCGCATCATACAGACTCGGAACAAAGCCTTCCAACAGGAACTGTACAATTGTAACAAAAGATGCTACGACTACGATAAACGCCGGCATTCTCACAGAATCCGGAATAATCTTACGCAGCATGGAGATTAACATATTGGACAATACCAATACAACTGTTGTAGACAATCCCATACCTACGCCATTGATAGCGGATGTGGTAACGGCAAGTGTCGGACACATACCAAGCATCAGTACGAAGGTAGGGTTTTCTTTAATCAGACCATTATAAAGTCTTTCTGTACATCTATTCATCTTCACTACCCCCTAAACCGCATTCTGATAATAAGCAAGAGCAACATTGACAGCACCTGTAACCGCTCTGGATGTGATCGTTGCACCACTGATCGCATCGATCGGCTCTCCTTCGCCGCCATCTTTAGACACTGCAAATTTTTCAGCCTGTTTTCCCTGATACTGCTCATAGAAAGCCGGTTCTTTCGCTTTCATACCAAGACCTGCTGTCTCGCTGATGGACAGAATAGAGATTCCATTCACAGTTCCGTCAGAAGTGATACCTACGGTAATCTGAATATCTCCGCCATATCCTTCTTTATCTGTTGTGGTGATGACATAACCTTCTTCGCCCACTTTACATACTTCATCAACTGTTGCTTTTGCACCAACTGCTTTGATTGCAGCCTCTGCTACTTTCTCATCAACATCAACTGCTTCAAACTCATTAATATCGGCTTCTGGGAATACAGCCTGCCATGCTTCTTTCTTAGCCTTATCCTGTGCCTGAGCAATCGGATCTTTTGTAATCTCATATACAAAACCAAGGCCAAGACCTGCAATCAATGTGATCACTGTAAGAATAATCGTATTTTTTAATATTTTATTCATTATTTCTCTCCTCCTTTACCAAATGGTTTTGGAAGAGTAACTCTCTCGATCAAAGGAACCAGAAGGTTACCAATGATAATCGCATAAGAGACTCCTTCTGCAGAACCGCCAAAGAGACGGAACAGACCAGTTAAAATACCAAGCAGCACTCCATATACATACTGTCCTTTTTTCGTGATCGGTGAAGTTACATAGTCAGTCGCCATAAACCATGCTCCAAGCATCAGTCCGCCTCCACACAGATGTGCAGTGATGTACTGCGGATCGAAAAGTCCTGCCTGTGCATCTGTAAACTGTCCGAAGATACCAACAAAGATCACAAATGTTACAATGTAAGTACCCGGAATGCGAAGATCGATCACTCCTGTTAAGATTAGGAAAATTGCTCCGATGATAATCGCGATCACAGATGTCTCACCAATCGTTCCCGGAATTGTTCCAAGAAGCATGTCCATGGTATTTACAGACTCGCCTGCCTTTAATGCTGCAAGCGGTGTAGGACCTGTCATACCATCGTAAATAAATTTGGTCATCGGACCTGTAAAGGAGATAAGGAGGAAACATCTTGCTCCAAGAGCCGGGTTCATAAAGTTCTGTCCCAATCCTCCGAATAACTGTTTTACAATCAAAATTGCAAATACACTTCCAAGCGCTCCCATCCACCATGGTGCCGACGCCGGCATATTAAGTCCAAGTAAAAGTCCGGTAACGGCTGCACTCCAATCGTTAATGGTAACCTTTTTATGCATTAACTTTTCATATATGTACTCCGTCAAAACGGCTGTTACTGTTGTTGTGATCAACATGATCAATGCAGGGAATCCAAAGTTCCATACTCCAAACGCCGAAGCAGGCAAAAGAGCAATGACAACGTAAAGCATGATATTGCCGGTGGTAACTTTGTCCCTTATATGTGGTGAAGATGACATTTTTAATAAATTGTTCTCACTCACGTTTGTTCACCTCTTCCTCTTTCTCTAAATTGTTATTTCTTCTTGCGATTTGCCAATGCGATCTTACGCATAGAACCAATTGCCTGTTTCAACGGACGCTTTGCAGGACATACAAAACTACATGAGCCACATTCCATACATTCCAGTCCTTCATGCTTGGTAAATGCTGCTTCATCGTGATGCTCTGCATAATCTGCAAGTCTTGATGGAATCAGTCTGCTTGGGCAGGCCTCTACACATCGTCCACAGTTAATACATGCTGTCGGTTCATATTTTGCAACTTCATCTTTGGTAAATCCGAGAATGGATGAAGAAGTTTTTGTCACTGGTACATCCAGTGTAAACATTGCAAATCCCATCATCGGTCCACCGGAAATCAGTTTCTCCGGCTCGCTCTTGAAACCGCCTGCCGCTTCTACAAGTTCAGCCTGATTTATACCAAACGGAACTTTGAAGTTACCCGGTTCATTTACTGCGTTACCGCTGACAGTAACAATACGTTCCATAGAAGGCTTTCCTTCTGCTACTGCCTGATAAATGCTGATCAGTGTTGCAACGTTATCTACTACACAACCTGCATCTGCCGGAAGCATCGCTGAATTGATTGCTCTTCCGGTTGTCGCATAGATCAACTGACGCTCACCACCCTGTGGGTATTTTGTCTTAAGCGCCAAAACCTCCACACGCGGCTCGTCTTTGACAAGCTCTTTTAACTTCTCGATACAATCCGGTTTGTTATCTTCCACTGCCAGAATACCCTTTGCGTTATCGAATAATTTCAACACAATCTTAAGACCGCCCACAAGCTTCTCCGGCATTTCCAGCATACATCTATAGTCTGCGGTAATATATGGCTCACACTCTGCACAGTTTGCGATAATGTAATCAATCTTATCCGGCTCTTTCGGTGACAGTTTTACCTTCGTCGGGAATCCCGCACCTCCCATACCTACAACACCTGCCTGACCAATGATGTTAAGAATCTCTTCTTTGGTCATCTCATCTACAGGCTTCACTTCCGGATACTCTACTTCCTTGTATTCACCGTCATTTTCGATCACAATACTGTTCACCGTACCTCCGGTAGGGTTCAAATGTGGAGCAATCGCCTTAACGGTACCAGAAACTGACGCGTAAATCGGTGCAGATACAAATCCGCCGGCTTCCGCTATCATCTGGCCTTTTAAAACATGGTCGCCAACCGCTACAACTGGATTGGCAGGCGCACCGATATGCTGGGAGATTGGATATACAAGATCCCCTTTTGGTGCCACTTCAACAATCGCCTTGTCTTTTGCAAGGTTTTTGCCATCATCAGGATGAATACCACCCTTAAATGTCAACAATGCCATTCCTTTTTCCTTCCTTCCTTTTAACTCTTTCTATACTATACATGAAAACACACAATTTTTCCAGTCAATCAGAATATTCTATTGTATATTTTCACAAACAGTTCGTTGTTTTTTTAACATATAAAAGATAGAGGCCTACCAGCCTCTATCTCATCTATTTTCGCTATGATGTTTTGAATTATTCTTCTGTAACATCCTCACTGACTTCTCCGCCTTCTACCGCTTCTTCAGCCGGTTCTAATGCTTTCATGCTCAAGCTGATCTTTTTCTCAGCTTCGTTAAGATCAACGATCTTGGCTTCGACTACCTGTCCTACAGACAGAACATCAGATGGTTTGTCCACATGTGCTCTGGAAATCTGAGAAACATGAAGCAGTGCATCTACGCCTGGTGCAAGTTCTACGAATGCTCCAAAGTCTGTCATTCTTGCAACCTTTCCTTCGATCACTTTGCCAACTGCATAAGTCTCAGAAGCATTTGCCCATGGGTTTGTCTCTGGGAATTTGAGGCTTAACGCAATCTTTGTATCGTTGATATCTTTGATCAGGACATTTAATTTGTCACCAACCTGGAATACTTTCTTCGGATTTTCTACACGGCCCCAAGACATCTCTGAGATGTGAAGAAGTCCGTCTACGCCGCCAAGGTCAACAAACGCACCAAAGTCAGTTACGTTCTTAACTGTTCCTTCTACTGTATCGCCAACCTGAAGTTTTGCGAACAGCTCTTTCTGCTTCTCAGCTCTCTCAGCAACAAGAAGCTGTCTTCTGTCACCGATCACACGGTTTCTTCTTGGATTAAACTCGCTGATTACGAACTCAATCTCCTGATCCTGATATTTGCTTAAATCCTTCTCATAAGTGTCAGATACAAGGCTTGCCGGAATGAATACTCTTGCCTCGTCAACAACTACACTTAAACCGCCGCCTAAAATCTGAGCAACCGGTGCTTTCAGCACTTCGTGATTCTCATATGCTTCTTTTAATCTTTCGTTACCCTTCTCAGCAGCCAGTCTCTTGTATGTCAACAGCACCTGACCTTCTCCGTCATTAACTTTTAAGACTTTTACAGTCATAGCATCTCCTACTGATACGAGAGTTGTCAAATCTACATTTGGCTCGTTAGTATACTCATTTCTCATGATGATACCATCTGCCTTGTAGCCTATATTCAGGATGATCTCATCCGGTTTCACGTCGATAACAGTACCGTCTACAACCTCTCCATTTCTAATTGTCTTAAAAGACTCTTCTAACATTTGTTCAAAAGTTAATTCTGACATTATTTTGAACCTCCTCAATTATATTGTTGGGCGTGGATGCCCCTGCTGTAATACCTACTGTTTCCACGGACCTTAATTGATTCATATCCAAATCGTCAAGTGTCTGTATGTAGTACGTATCCGCGCATGCATTGCTGCAGATTTCAAATAACTTACGGGTATTGGAACTTCTCTTGTCTCCAATGACGATCATAGCGTCCACCCGCTTTGCAATGTCGTAAGCTTCTTCCTGACGCTCTTTTGTAGCACTGCAAATCGTATTTAAAACAGTTATATCATACCTCTTTTTCTCGATAATTTCAACTATATCTTTGAATTTCTTGTAATTAAATGTCGTCTGTGACACAATACAAACCGGTTGATTCTCATCTTCAATTGAAAAGTCCGCAGCTTCCTCCGTCGTTTGAATGATCGTCACTTGATTTTTTGCCCATCCTTTGATTCCTTCGACTTCAGGATGCTCTGCATTGCCTATGATCACAATATGTGCACCGTTCTCACTTTCTCTCCATACAATTTTATGGATTTTCTTCACAAAAGGACAGGTGGCATCTACATAGGCAATTCCACGTTCTTCCAGAAGATCATAAATGAATTTGGGTACTCCGTGTGAACGGATGATTACAATCCCTTCGGTCAGTTCCTTAAGCTCTTCCAGAGTGTTAAGGACGGAAACTCCACGGCTTGCCATGTCTTTGATTACCTCTTCATTGTGAATGATCGGCCCGTAAGTATAGATTTTTTCTCCATGGTGCTTTTCCACCTGTTCATACACCGTCTCCACCGCTCTTTTTACTCCAAAGCAGAATCCGGCAGTCTTCGCAAGTTCTACGTTCATAGTTCCTTTATCTCCTTTTGCAAATTCCTATTAATCACACAGCTTTACAATTGCCGCTACCACCTCTTCAATGGTCATATGAGAGCTGTCTACAAGCACTGCGTCTTCCGCCTGTTTAAGCGGTGCAATCTCTCTTGTAGAGTCCCGTTCGTCTCTCTCGGCAATATCTCTTGCAATCTCCTCCAGATCACAAGCCACACCTTTTTCCACAAGTCCATCATAGCGGCGCTTCGCACGCGTCTCCACACTGGCAGTTAAAAAAACTTTCACATCAGCATCCGGTAAAACGCACGTACCGATATCTCTTCCATCCATAATAACATCTTCTTTTCTTGCAAGCTCCCGCTGAAGCTCCAGAAGCTTTGCTCTCACTTCCGGAATCGCAGAACTCTTAGACGCCATATTTCCAACTGCTTCCTCACGAAGCTTTGCAGTAATATTTTTCCCGTTCAAATACACTTGCTGCTGACCGTCTTCATAGCGGATTGTCACATCTGCATCCTTACATGCTTCTGCAATCTTTTCTTTTTCTTCTGCCTCAATCCCATTTTCAAGAAAATGGATTGCAAGCCCGCGGTACATTGCCCCTGTATCTACGTATACATATCCCTTTTCCTTTGCCACCAGCTTGGCAATGGTACTTTTCCCTGCTCCGGCAGGTCCGTCAATTGCTACATTATATCCCATGTTACTCCTCCATCTATATTTTAATTTATTGTCTTCAACGGTTTAAGTATAACCGATTGTAGGGATAGAGACAAGGTAGGAATTTTTAGTACTAATTTTTCCCTTTTACAATTTCAGCATTATTAAATGGCGGTTTCCCCAATTCCTCTTGTGTTATATTTTTTAAATATGCTCCATTTTTGTATACCCTCAGTTCTTTTCCGTTTTCTATAATTATATATGAGTCTATTGCCTTTCTCGTTTCTTGTTCTTGCTTCTTTTCCAATTTTTTTATTTCTAAACGATCATAAGGTGGTGTAGATAAATCTTTTTCTTCAATTTGTTCAAACATTTCACCATCTACATACATATCATAAGTTCCATCTCCATTATCCCATAAATACGAATTTTCTGTATTAACTTCCACTTCATGTTCAAACTCAATTGAATATCTTGGCTGAACAATTACAAAATAAGAGAGGATAAACAACAAGATTACCGTTCCATAACTAAACATTTTTCTTAAAGCATAATCTTTTTTCTTGTTCAGAACTATTTCAAACCTTTGCTGTACTATCCCCTGGCAATGAGTGTTCACCAATGTAGATATATTTTTTCTTTTGACAAAACAATTGTCTTTCGCATGTTTAGCAACGTCTAAAATGACTTTCAAATAAGAAAGTTTTTCTGTATCATTCATATTTTTAGCGACCGAATTATCACATCGGATTTCTAATAGATTTTCCAATTCATTTCGAAAATAATAAGTTAAAGGATTCCACCAAAATATAATCATAATTGACTCATAAAATAATTTTATAACCATATCTTTGCCTTTCACATGATAATATTCATGTTTCAAAACAAATTTTAACTCTTCTTTCGAAAGTTTAATTGGTGGCAAAAAGATATGTGCTTTTCTGATTCCATATACCTGTGGCACATCAATATCGGGTGATATTCTTACAATCACAGAATTGCCCAAATAATCATCTGCTATTTTTTTCACATCTTCATTCTCTACTGTTTTATAGCTTTTTATCTGTCTGATTTCTTGCATCATGCCATAAGCCAAATAAAATAATGACACGCCACTTCCAATTCCCCATATTGCTAACAAAATCTGTCCTACATTTAATCCCAAAATACTTTGACGAAAAAGAATTTCGTCTTGAATAAATGGATATATGCGCTCTGACCCTATAACTTTGGCATATGGATTATCCCATGGAATCAAAAGCCTAACAATAGAAAGAACAAACAGCAATTCCAATACTCCCGTACTGCTCTTCACTAAAAATATTGTATTCTTCCGAAGTACACCCACAAAAATCAATCCAAGATCAAAAAACAAAACTGCACTGATAATCGAATATGCTGTAATCTCTCCTACCACTCTATTTTAACCTCTTTTTTCTTTCGTTCAAAATTGCTTCCAGTTCTTCAATCATTTCGTCATTTAATTCCTCGCTATTAAACAAAGCTGACATAAATAATTTAGGAGTTGTTCTTTTCGCAATGGTTGCCAGAAACTCAGCATAATATTTTTCACCCGATTCTGTTGGTTCAAAAGTTCTTCCATATCCCTTCCCTGTACGCACATACCCCGCTTCTTTAATCGCTCCCTTGTCAAGCAGACTATTTAATAGAATATGTATCGAACTATCCTTCCACGTTTTATCAATGGAGTTCTCTACAATTTCTTTACTGGAAAGCGGTCTTCCGGCTTTCCACAACACTTCCATAAGTTCTTGTTCTTTTTTGTAAGTTCCATAACTTCCCTTCCTTCTACAAATCTTCCATCCGCCCCAAAATCTTCTGATAGAACGCCTTCTGATCGTATTCCCTTTCTAACTCATCTAAGATCAATCCGTCTTTCAGCAAAATAATACGGTCACAATTACTTGCCATCTGAGGATCATGCGTAACCATAACAATTGTTTTCTGATATTCTTTATTGATATCATTTAATGCCTGTATGACAATCTTTCCTGACTTCGAATCGAGATTTCCTGTCGGCTCGTCAGCAAGAATTAAATCAGGATTATTAATAAGGGCTCTACAAATTGCAACACGCTGTTTCTCACCGCCTGATAATTCATATGGGTTTTTATTCAACAGAGAATCAATCCCGAACTGAACAGCCAGTTCTTTCGCTTTTTTCTTCATTGGTTCAAGTTTCTCTTTCCCAAGAATCATCGGAAGCATAATATTCTCTTCTACGGACAGGCTGTCCATCAAATAAAAGTCTTGAAATACAAATCCTATCTGTGTTCTTCTGATTTCTGCCAGTTCATCCCCGTACAGCTTATAGGTATTCTTTCCCATGAATTCTATTGTTCCGGCTGTCTGCTTATCAATCATGCCGAGAACTTTAAGAAGTGTTGTCTTGCCACAACCGGACTTTCCCATAATCCCGACAAATTCTCCTTCACGGACTGAGAAATTCAGCCCTTTTAACACTTTGATATCATCATCGCTTTCTTTCAGAACTGACTTCTTATAATTTCTTTTTAATTCTTTTACTTCTAATACGTTCATTCTGTTTTCCTTCCTAACTTACACTGCATATACCATACAAATATTTTTTCTATCAAATATTCTACTCCAATATAGACACAGATTAACAAGAGCCAATACTTCAAAAATACTGTCGTTATTTCAGTTCCCGCCTGCTTCTGCTTGCACACAAATGCGATTGCATACAGTATCCCCATACATAACGACGTCGTTATTGCAATAACAGGAAGTGAACGAATTTCAAACCCCAAATTCTTCTTTCTTTTTTTCTTCTTCATCCCCATATGCTCTAAGAATTCATAGCGTCGTTCATAAAGCTCATACTCAGATAAATTCTTAAGCCCTATAACAAAAGCTCCACTAACAAGAAGTGCCAACAGAATAAACAGCTTACTTGCAGCAGAAAAAAGTAATCTCATTTTTTCTGCAACGACAAATTCATCCGTATTATAATATATGCTTTGTTGGTCCGCATTTTCTTTCACACTATGCTCCACTGCATATTTTTTCAACTGGTTTGTGGCTTCTTCTCTATAAGACATCGGAAATTCAAATAGTTCTAACACTGAGGGTTCTTCTTTATCTTTCAATATCTTTTCTCTGGAATATTCAAAATAATCATCTGAAAATACAATCATATTTTCTTTCCATTGATCAGGCGAATACTGACCAAGTACATTCTGTGTATGTAAATCAGACACTTCATACAAAAACTCTTCATCATCCTGTCTATAATCTACCAGTTCAGGAATATATTTTCCTATATAGAGCCATGTGTAATTATTCACATACTCTTCTCCACAGACTTTCTTCTCTTTCTTGTACTCCCTGTCTTCTATACCCACTGCAATTTCCCGATTTTTAAGATTAAGCTCTGTACCCGTCAACTCCTCATAATCAGACGCCGAGATGCCAATATGTTCTGCACCCCAATATGTAGTTACTCTTAACATAGGAAGATAGGTTACAGTACCGTGATACTTTTCTGCCAATTCATCACTGTATTCTTTATCCTTCTCCTGCGCCATCCACACTGTATCATATGGATAATTCTCCCTGTACTTATCTAACGGAAGCAACGCTGCAACCTCCGTCACCAAATAAGTCAGTGCAAAAAAATGAATCACAAACAGCAGTAAAACGATCAAGATATTGCTCTGATATTTCGTATATAACTGATTCACTCTCAAAAGATTATTACGATAAAACTTCTTATTTTTTCTCAAACTCTCCAACAAAATACTGCCGCCAAAAGCAAGGATTAACAAACCGCCAAATAACCATATAATATGGGAATATAGATATGCAAGATCATGACCATTGACATATTGATAGAAGGCAAGAGCTACTAATGCTATTCCGATAAATGCAAGTACAATCCACCCGATCCCTTTAGGCTTTCCTTCTTTTTTGTCTGCTTTAGACATTAATGTACTCAAATCTCTGCTGTCTAACCATACCATTAAGATTACAAATACTCCTGCCATAAGACCAAGACAGAGATAACATGTATTCTTATATACATCAATTCCAACTTTCGACATTTTAATGAATTCCGGATAGATATTATAAAATACTTTTTGCACACCATAGAGCAGACCATTCCCTGCTACAAGTCCGAGAATAAGAGAAGCCAGACATCCAAACACATATTCCATTAAAACAAGCATATAAGACATACGTTTCTTCATGCCAAGCAATATAAACGTACTGTAGTCCTTAATGCGAAGTTTTATATAATTCCTCATAGCAAACACCATGAGAAACACGGTAATAAATGTTACTAATCCGGCTGCAATCCAAAAATCATATCTCAACGCTTCTGCAGTCACTTCGTCAGAAACTACTTTCTTAATAATACTGTTCATTCCCCAAAATGCGAACAACTCTGCTACAGCAATAATGTTGCTAATAAAGAATAAGATATAGCTTTTTAGATTACTTTTGAAGTTTTTAAAAATGATTTTGTACAACATAGCAATTCCTTTTATTCTAATTCCTTTCTACTGTTTAATACTAATTATATTATTATTTATGATTAATTTCAATATTAATCGTTTATTTTAATAGGATTATATTATAACTAAGCAAATTCTTCTTTATTATCTTTTATTCTTGCATTATCATGAATACCTTTACTTAACACAAAAATCTATCAAATACAACATCCCTACTCCAACTGTTAACAGAAGTACTGCAACAATCAAAACATAATACATCCCTTCCATCACAAGAAGTTTCCGCTTCTGCCTTTTTGTTATACCAATTTTCTCCATAACGAGGAAGTCCTGTTTTCTCGCTATTATGCTTGTAAACATTACATTTGCGAAGTTCATCAATCCAGCGATCAGAAGAACCGCACTGATACTGCCAAAAAGGATTCGATTCCCTTGGATATATGAAGATGCCTCTGCAAGAAGTTCTGACTTATAGATGCAAAAAATACCTGCCTCTCCCACTTCTTCGCCGGACCAATTAATGCGCTTTATTTCTGCACGTCTCTGGTTTTCTTTCGCCAAAATATTCTGAACCTCTTTTTTGACAAGTGTTTCTTTTCCCTTCTCTGCTTCAAGCTCCATATATAATGTCTTTTTTGTTGTCGGGCTTCTGAAAACCTTTTTCGCTCATAAGATACGAAAACATCCCTTCTGAATTATGCCAAGTTCTCGCTAACTCTGGAAAGTCTTCTTCCTTACTGTCAAGATAGCCTGCAACACCATACACTTCCGATTGCTGTCCCGTCATCATTCCTGTATCAATCATTTTTCTTCTTTCTTTTTCAGAACTCTTGGCGAATTCTTCCCATTTTTCTTCTGACGGAAGCGCTTTAAAATACACCGGTTCTCCGATTCCTTCTTCTATCTCTTTTCCTCGATTTCTGCCTTTAGGTATTCTGCTTCGATTTTTCCGGACGCAATTCCAAATACAATCGTCAGTGTGAGAATACACAAGCAGACTGCTGCTGTTAAAATGCGATTGCGTCCTTTATTGTATCGGCTGTGAGTCTTGGCAAGCATTTCTGTTACAGAACTCATGCAATCCCTCCCTCACCTTCTCGTGTATGTATTCTTTCTTCTTCATAAATCTTTCCGTCCAAAAGGTGGATGATCCGGTCCGCCATCTGCGCCACCTCCTGCTGATGTGTCACAACCACAATCGTCTGATGATATCGCTCTCCGCAAGTTCTGAGTAGCTTCATCACTTCTCTGCTTGTCGCCGAATCAAGACTCCCTGTAGGTTCAGTTTACATCCGCTAAGATAAGCGCCGGTTTGGCAAGAAGCGCTCTAGCGATTGCTACCCTTTGCTGCTGACCTCCAGATAACTCCTTCGGAAGATTTCCGAGTTTTTCTTTTATTCCAAGAAACTTTACAATTCCCTCTAATAGCTCATCATCAATCTTAGCACCATCTAACCGAAGTGGCAGCACAATATTCTCATAGATATTTAGTATGGGCACCAAATTATATTGCTGAAACACAAAGCCAATATACTTTCTTCGAAAAACCGTCCGTTCTTCATTATTCATATCCCGAAGGCTTTGACCTTCAATCCATACGCCGCCCTCCCGATTTTTAATTTTCCCAAATATACTCCTATTCCATATTTTTGTCAAATCACACATCTAAGCACGAGCAAAACGGAAGATATCCTTTAAAAGAACTATATTTTTGAATAGTCCCGAACAAATTGTTTGTATCTTTGTCATTCAGGCACTATAATAGATACCATAAGTCTAAAGACATTGGGGGAAAAAGGAAATGTACGAATTGACAAAGAAAGATTTCGAATTGATTGAACATGCCAGAAAAGTAATACAGGCAAATTATGATGAGAACAACGACCGCCATACGGTCGGCGCTGCTGTGCGCTGCAAAAACGGACGGATCTTCACCGGTGTAAATCTTCACTCTCTCCACGGAGCCTGTGCCGAGCAGATTGCACTGGGAGCCGCTATCACACACGGGGAAAGAGATTTCTCTGCGATTGTAGCTGTCCGTGGCGGAGAAAACAACGTCGTTATCCCACCGAACGGAAGTGGTCGGCAGCTTCTACATGATTACGCTCCGAACTGCAAAGTAATATTACTTATCAATGACGAATTGCACAAGGTCGCAGCAAAAAAACTATTGCCCTTCTCTTAAGATTATCTTTCTAATATATACTTTCACGAAAGGATTTTTACTATGAAGTTAGACATAAAAAAAGAAAGATCTGAAGAACTGTTAGAAAAAAGGATTTTATTGCTATCCTTCCTCACAGGAGTCGGCTTTGTAATTGTAGAGCTGATTTACTCTGTATACAGCCACTCACAATCTACACTGATGGATGCTCTGTATGACGCATCGGAACTGATTTTTATTATATCCACTTTGTTTCTCACTCCGCTCTTCCACATGCCGGTTTCCGAGAAGCATCCTTACGGATTTTTTCAATTGGAATCCTTTATTATTTTAATCAAGAATATTATGCTCATCTCTGTAACCTTCAGTGTGTTAACCAGTGTCGCTGAAACTATGTTTGCCGGAGGAAATCAAGTAGATAAGGGACAAGTATCACTCTTTCAATTCTGTCTTGGATGTGTAAGCTTCCTCATCCTTCTTATTATGAAACTGATGAGCCGCAAGGTATATTCGCCTACCGTAAACGCGGAGATTCTCGGATGGAAGTTGGACGTTGCATACAGTCTTGGCATGTCAATTGCTTTCTTTATTGCCAAAGAACTGAAATATACGCCTCTTGCTTTTATCTCTCCTTACTTTGACCAGATTGTTGCAATCGTAATTATGATCTTTATGATTCCTGAGAGTGTCAAAATGTTGATAGAGACTTTCCGTGAACTGTTCCTCTTCTCCCCGGAACAGGAAACAGTAGATAAGATCAAAGAGACGGCAGGTGGTATCTTACAGGACTACTCTTTTCATCCTGTGTTTTATGATATTGCCCGTACCGGAAGAAAATTATGGGTTTCCATTTATTTCAAAGTACCGGATAAATTGATTCGTGTACAGGAAATTCATGAAGCCAGCCGAGATCTGAATACACGGCTGGCTGAGGAATTTCCCAATATTTCCTGTGAACTTGTATTGGATGACTCATGGAACTAAGCATTCTCAGTCCACGGTCCTTTTGTGACTGTCTAATAGTTCTCAGCTCTTAATTCGAAGTAGCTCTGTGGGTGTGCACATGCCGGACAAACTTCCGGTGCCTTCGTGCCGACCACGATATGTCCGCAGTTTCTGCACTCCCATACGCTTACTTCACTCTTAGCAAATACTTCCGCAAGCTCAATATTTTTAAGAAGCGCACGATATCTCTCCTCATGATGTTTCTCAATCGCTGCTACGAGACGAAACTTTTCTGCCAGTTCCGGGAACCCTTCCTCGTCTGCAGTCTTGGCAAATCCCGCGTACATATCCGTCCACTCGTAATTTTCTCCCTCGGCAGCAGCCTTCAGATTGTCAGCAGTATCACTGATTCCCTTTAATTCTTTAAACCATAATTTTGCATGTTCTTTCTCGTTATCTGCTGTTTTCTGAAACAATGCAGCAATCTGCTCATATCCTTCTTTTTTGGCAACCGATGCAAAATAAGTATATTTATTTCTTGCCTCTGATTCTCCTGAAAAAGCATCCCTTAGATTCTGTTCTGTCTGTGTTCCTGCATATTTGTTCATTTCCATATACCACATCTCCTTTTCTTTTTTACTAGTATCTGGTGTTCCTTACTTTTATCATACCATTTTATTTTCAAAAACATAACAATTTATTTTAACTTTTTTTATTTGATACCATCGTCTTCCTCTGTTACAATCAATTTAATAGCTTATGTGTATACAAAGCACCTATTCATTACAAAGGAGTATTTCTTATGATAAATTATATTCATTCTTTTGCTTCTCCTCTTGGAAAAATCCTTCTGTGTGCCGATAAAATCGGTCTTTCCGGTCTATGGTTTGAGAAGCAGAAATACTATGCTGCCGGGTTGGATCTAACACATGCCGTTACTGTTGATGAACCGTTTTCCGACTCTGAATTTCCAATCATTTCTCAGACGCGGAAATGGCTGGAACTATATTTCTCTGGAATCGAACCGGATTTTACAGTTCCACTTCATTTAACCGGCACCGACTTTCAAATAGAGATATGGGAACTTCTTCTTGAGATTCCCTATGGCACTACAACAACGTATGGGAAAATCGCCGAAACATATGCAGAAAATCACAGTCTTCCACACATGTCTGCGCAAGCGGTCGGAAATGCTGTCGGTCACAATAAAATCAGCATTCTTGTGCCCTGTCACAGAGTTCTAAGCGCAGCCGGAAGTTTGACCGGTTATGCCGGTGGTCTGGAGCGTAAGAAGCATCTGCTCTTATTGGAGCAATCTTTTGACAAATACCGAGAATAAAACAAGGACATGCCTTTTATCTGGCATGTCCTTGTTTTATTCTATTTGCTACAGTCTAAATATTCAGTAAATCACTGTAAACCTTAAGTGCTCCGTCTGTTTCATGTGCAAGTACGCGTTTTGCCAGAACCTTTCCAAGTTGAACACCTTCCTGATCGAAGCTGTTCAGATTCCATACAAAGCCCTGGAACATGACTTTATTCTCAAAGTGAGACAACAGTGCTCCTAAAGCTGCCGGAGTCAATTTTTCACCGATAATAATGCTGGATGGACGTCCACCTTTAAATTTCTTATTATTATCTTCATCATCTTTTCCGCATGCAAATGCAACGATCTGAGCTGCAACGTTCGCACAAAGCTTCTGCTGGCTTGTGCTTCCCTGAATCACAACATCCTTCTCCATCTGATTATTCTTAAATCCTACAAACTGAAGCGGAACAATATCTGTTCCCTGATGAAGGAGCTGATAGAACGAATGCTGTCCATTTGTTCCCGGTTCTCCGAAGATTACCGGACCTGTCACATAATTTACCGGCTCGCCGAAACGGTTTACAGATTTTCCGTTGGATTCCATATCAAGCTGCTGCAAATGTGCCGGGAAACGGCTCAGCGCCTGAGAATACGGAAGAACAGCAGTATCTGGATAACCCAGTACATTACGCTCATATACGCCGATCAACGCATCTAACATTGCCGGGTTCTTTGCCAGCTCTTTTTCTTTTGCCAGTTGATCTTCCTCTGCTGCTCCTTTCAGGAACTGCGCAAATACATCCGCACCGAAAGCAAGTGACAGAACTGCTCCGCCAACAGCTGATGTAGAAGAATAACGTCCGCCGATATAATCATCCATGAAGAATGCAGCCAGATAATCATCACTTTTTGCCAACGGAGAAGTCTCACTCGTAACTGCGATCATATGTTTCGATGGATCAAGACCTGCTTTTTCAAGGGCATCTTTTACAAAGGATTCATTTGTCAATGTTTCCAGTGTTGTTCCGGATTTGGATACCAGTACGAAAATAGAATGTGCAACGTCGATTTTACTTAAAACTCCAGATGCATCATCAGGGTCTACGTTACTGATAAATTCTGCTCTCATTTTTAATGTATCATTTGCTTTCGCCCAGTTTTCAAGGGCAAGGTACATTGCGCGCGGTCCCAAATCACTTCCGCCGATTCCAATCTGTACAACGGTTGTAAACTTCTCTCCTGCCGCATTGGTGATCTCACCTGTATGTACTTTCTCGGCAAATTCTGCGATCTTTGTCTGCTGTTCTACATAAAACGCACGCTTATCGACACCGTCTGCCACAACGCTTTCTCCCAGCTGTCCACGTGTCAGCTGATGGAGCACAAGACGCTTTTCCCCGGTATTGATCATTTCTCCGTTATAGAGAGCTTCATACTTCTCTACAAGCTGTGCTTCCTCTGCCACTTTAGAAAGTGCTTCTAAAATATCCTCATCTACCTGTTTTGCACCGTAATTATAGGCAAGACCTTCTGCCATCGGCACACTGTATTTTTTTACACGCTCTGCTCCATTTTCACCGGACATAACTTCTGCCAGCTGAACCTTCTTCTTTGCTTCCAGTTCCTTAAATGAAGCAAGTGTGTCTAAATTGTTCCAAGTAACCATATCAGATTCCTCCTCATCCCGGAAGTAACTTTCACTTCCTCAAAATATTTCACAGAAAATTATACTATCAAACCACTTCAAATTCAAGTAAAATGAGGATTTTGTATCTGTCCATGTGTCACCCTTCCATGTATGAAACTCAACGCGCCTCATACTTTCATAATATCCGCCAGCGTCTTACTGTCAAAATAATTATTTACAATTTCATAAAATTCCACCCACATCGGATATGTGCGGCATTCTCCTGATCTTCCACAAGGTTTTGCTCCCTTCTCCAGACAGGCAACCGGAGCCAGATCTCCCTCTGTGAGCCGCAAAATATCTCCAATTCTGCACTCCTCCGGTGGTTTCACAAGACGATACCCACCGCCTTTTCCCTGAAGCCCTTCCAGAAACCCATTTTGCGTCAGCACCGGAAGGATTCTTTCCAGATATTTTAAGGAAATCCCCTGCCTCTGTGCCACTTCCTTCATCGGAACATATTTTTTATCTGCATGCTCCGCGATATCTGCCATCACCCGCAGGGCATATCTCCCTCTTGTTGAAATCATCATACGAAAACCTCCTTTAACCTACTGCAATAATACTACATTCCTGACAAAAATATCAAGTTTCATTCCGGCGGTCACATAATGGCATTTCAACAGTCCTACGACGATATTTCATCAGGAAAATAACGGGGTAGACAAATATCTGTCTCCGGTATCCGGTAAAAGTACAACAATATTCTTCCCTTCATTTTCAGGGAGTTTCGCAAGTTCAATCGCAGCATGAGCGGCTGCTCCCGAAGAAATTCCGACAAGAACACCTTCCTTTTGTCCTATCATTCTTCCTACCCGAAAAGCATCCTCTTCATCTACTGTTATCACACGATCATAAATATTCGTATTTAACACATCCGGTACAAACCCTGCGCCAATTCCCTGAATTTTATGAGCACCGGCTTTTCCTTCTGAGAGCACCGGTGAAGAAGCCGGTTCAACTGCAATCACCTGAATGTCAGGATTTCGAGATTTCAAATATTCACCTACTCCGGTCACGATTCCTCCGGTTCCTACGCCTGCCACAAAAATATCTACTTTTCCGTCTGTATCCTGATAGATCTCTGGTCCGGTTGTCTCCCTGTGGATTTTAGGATTGGCAGGATTCACAAACTGTCCGGCAAGAAAACTATCAGGAATCTCTTTCGCAAGTTCTTCTGCCTTCTCAATTGCTCCTTTCATTCCTTTGCTTCCATCGGTAAGAACAAGCTCAGCACCATATGCTTTCATCAATTGTCTGCGCTCCACTGACATTGTCTCCGGCATAACAATGACAATCCGATATCCCCTTGCCGCAGCAACAGCGGCAAGACCAATCCCTGTGTTTCCCGATGTTGGCTCGATGATAACTGAACCGGTTCGTAATTTCCCAGAGTTTTCCGCCTCATCAATCATGGCTTTAGCAATTCGGTCCTTGACAGAGCCCGCCGGATTCAAATACTCCAGTTTTGCAATAATCTTTGCTTTTAGTTTATATTCTTTTTCTATGTGAGAGAGCTCTAAAAGAGGAGTTCTCCCAATTAACTGTTCTGCCGATGTATATATATTAGACATGATCTCTACCTCCTACTGCCTGAAATCCTTTTTCTAAATCTTCGATGATATCATCAATATGTTCGGTTCCGATGGATAATCGTATCGTATTCTCACGGATTCCCTGATCCAAAAGTTCCTCTTGACTCAACTGACTGTGCGTTGTAGTTGCCGGATGAATGACTAAACTCTTAACATCCGCTACATTTGCAAGAAGCGAAAAGATTTCCAAGTGATCAATGAATTTGTGAGCTTCCTGTACACCACCTTTTATTTCAAAGGTAAAAATAGAACCTCCTCCATTCGGGAAATATTTCTCATACAGATCATGATCCGGGTGCCCCGGTAAGGATGGGTGATTCACTTTCTCTACCAGTGGATGATTCTCCAAGTATTCAACTACTCTTTTTGTATTTTCAATATGACGTTCCAGACGAAGCGACAGCGTTTCTATTCCCTGAAGAAGCAAAAATGCAGCAAAAGGAGAAATTGCCGCTCCTGTATCTCGAAGCAGGATTGCACGGATATAGGTGACAAATGCCGCCTCACCGGCTGCCTTCACGAAAGACACCCCATGATAGCTTGGATTTGGCTCGGAGATTGCAGGATAACGTCCGCTTGCTTCCCAGTCAAATTTCCCGGAATCCACGATGACACCGCCAAGTGTCGTTCCATGACCTCCCAAAAACTTCGTAGCAGAATGTACAACAATATCTGCGCCATGTTCTATCGGTCGAATCAGATAAGGGGTTCCGAATGTATTATCTACAATAAGCGGAAGTCCATGTTTATGGGCAAGCTCTGCTAACGCGTCCAGATTCGGTATATCACTGTTTGGATTGCCAAGTGTCTCAACATAAATACCTCTCGTTTGATCCTGAATAGCTGCTTCTACTTCCTCCAGATTGTGAATATCTACAAAACTGGCGGTAATCCCGAAGTTTGGAAGCGTATGTGCCAAAAGATTATAACTTCCACCGTAGATGGTTTTCTGGGCAACAAAATGTCCGCCATTCTGTCCAAGTGCTTCCAGCGTATAAGTAATGGCTGCTGCTCCGGAAGCGAGCGCCAGCGCTGCCACGCCGCCTTCCAGCGCCGCTACTCTTTTTTCCAGCACATCCTGTGTGGAATTGGTCAATCTGCCGTAAATGTTACCCGCATCTAAAAGTCCAAAACGAGCTGCCGCATGTGCGGAATCGTGAAATACATATGATGTGGTTGCATAAATCGGAACCGCCCTTGCATCTGTTACCGGATCCGGCTGTTCTTGTCCTACATGAAGCTGCAATGTTTCAAATCTTAATTTTCCCATATACTATCCTTCCTTTCTATCACCTACTTAAATGATAGGTATTAATATAATCCATATAGCCTACCTTGTCAATAGGTAATATAAAAAAAGAATGTGAAAAGCTCACATTCTTTTTTGCATTTCTTTTATTTAGATATCTTTTATTCTGATACTGCCATTCCCGCTGCGTAGGCTGTCGACCATGCAATCTGCAGGTTGAATCCTCCGGTCACTGCGTCAAGATCCAGCACTTCTCCTGCAAAATACAAGCCCTTCACTAATTTGGACTCCATAGTTGACGGATCGATTTCCTTCACCTTTACACCACCCTTTGTGATAATCGCTTCATTATAGCCTCTCAATCCGGTCAATGTAACTGGCAGGTTTTTAATCAGCGACACAAACTTTTGACGTTCCTCTCTGGAGATTACATTTACCTTCTTCTCTTCCTCAATTCCGCTCAATTCAATCATCACAGGAATTAGCTTTGACGGGAATAATTTCCCGACTGCATTCTTAAATTGCCGGTTCTGGTTTTCTTCAAAATCCCGAAGCACCCGCTTCTCCAACTGTTCCATGGACAGCGCAGGCTTCAGGTCAATCGTAAGTTTTAATTCTTTATCTTTCAGTTTTTTCCCGATCACACTGCTGGCACTCAACATCAGGGGACCGCTTACACCGTAGTGTGTAAACAACATTTCTCCAAATTCATCATACAGCTTCTTTTTTCCATCAAAAATTGCCGCTCTTACATTTCGAAGTGACAGCCCCTGCAACCTTGGCACCCATTCCTCTTTTGTCGTCATTGGCACAAGGGAAGGCATGCAGTCTGTAACCGTATGTCCATTGTCTCTGGCAAACCGGTATCCGTCTCCGGTAGATCCGGTTGTCTGGTAGGAGAGCCCGCCGGTTGCAACAATGCAGGAATCTCCTTTGACAATACTTCCATCCATCAGCTCTATATGGGCAAAACTTCCGTCTGCAGAAATCACCTGTTTTACACCGGTATGTAGATGGATATGCACTCCCAGTCTGCGCATCTCTGCTTCCAGCGCCCGAATGACATCCGAGGAATGATCCGACTGCGGAAATACGCGTTCTCCCCGTTCCGTCTTCGTCTGCACACCTATATTCTCAAAAAAATCAATCACATCCTGATTCGTATATCCATAAAAACTACTGTATAAAAACTTGGAATTTGTAATAACTGAATCAAAGAGTGTATCCATGTCACAGGCATTTGTAATATTACATCTTCCTTTTCCTGTGATAAACAGCTTCTTTCCAAGCTTCTCATTCTTTTCATAGACATGGACTTCCTGCCCCTGTCTTGCAGCCGTAATTGCCGCAAACATTCCTGCCGCGCCGCCTCCGGCTATTAATACCTTACTCATCCTGCTTCTCCTTATCATCAGGCAGATGTTTGCCGGATAATTCCACCTTATTATCTACCATGTTGAGTTCATCCTTACTGTACACTTGATATTCGTCCCAAATCTGTTCTAACCGCTCAAGTGTAGAAATCACTTCTTTTTGCTTCTTCATGCAAAGAGCCACTACAAGCGCATTGACGACACTTAGAGGAGCCACCAGAGAATCTACGATCGACGCCATGTCACTTCTTGCGATCAAATTACAGGAAGAATAAAGAGTCATCGGCGAATGCACGCTGTCTGTCAGTGTAATAACCTTCGCCTTACGGTTGCTTGCGAACTCTAACGCTTTTAATGTACGCATTGAATATCTTGGAAAACTGATACCTATGATCACATCGTCCTCGCCGATACGAATCAACTGTTCGAAAATCTCACTGGAGCTATTTGTATTTACTGCAGTCACATCTTCGCAGATCAGATTCAGATAAAATCCCAAAAAGCTTGCAAGCGGCGCACAGCTTCGAATACCGATCACATAGATTTTTTTCGCATGAAGAATTGTATCCACCGCAAGCTCAAAGCTTTCATGGTCAATTGCTTCCATGGTCAGTTTAATCTTCTCAATGTCAGAATGGAGCACAGATGTAAGAATCTCTCCCTGACTGATCCGTCCATACGTCACTTCCATTCGCTGAATCGAATTTAATTTCGTCCGCACCAATTCTTCTAATGCCTTCTGGAAGCCCGGGTATCCTTCGTATCCAAGCGCCATAGCAAAACGCACAACTGTTGACTCGCTGACACCGACTTCCTCCCCCATCTTCGCAGCTGTCAAAAATGCGGCTTTATCGTAGTCTTCCCGTATAAAATCCGCAAGCTTCTTCTGCCCTTTGCTGAACTTTGAATATTTTTCATCAATTTTTTGAAGCAATTCATTTTTATTTCCCATGATAACGTAATCCTTCTCTCAACCATAATTAACACTTTAATTATTATATAGCGAAATCTTTTATTGTTCAAGTATACAGATTTCTATAAAAAGAGATTGTGTGATCTTAATTCCAACCACACAATCTCTCTGATCTTTGTTATTTCTTCTATATGTGCTTCACTTATACCGGATAACTTCCGTTTTCTGTGTCTGCCACTGTCTGATCTACTTTTGTCTGCTGCGCTTCTCTGTATTTAAAGAAGTCCGTTGCTACCTGTGGGAACAGTGCGTATGTCAGCACGTCCTCATCCTGCTGGCTCCACTGTGACATCTCTTCTTTCAAAGTATCAAGCTCATCCGGAATCAGATCCGCCGGACGACAGGTGATGATCTCTGCGTCTTCGCCGAGAACTTTCTTTCTCACATCCTCGTTAAATGGTTTTACAGTTGCACCGTATTTTCCACTTAACACGTCCTTAGTCTCCTTAGTAGCCATCTTATATCGCTCGCCCATCAGCACGTTAAATACAGCCTGTGTACCGACAATCTGAGAAGAAGGAGTAACAAGCGGCGGTTCACCGAGATCCTTACGAACCTTCGGAACTTCCTCAAGCACCTCATAATATTTATCTTCTGCATTCTGTTCTTTCAACTGAGAAGTCAGGTTAGAAAGCATACCTCCCGGTACCTGATACAACAGAGTCTTAATATTTACTCCCATATTCTTCGGATTCAAAAGTCCGCTCTCAAGCGCCTCATCACGAATTGGTCGGAAGTAATCTGCAATCTCTGCCAACAGCTTCTGATCAAGTCCGCTGTCATAAGGTGTACCTTTGAATGTCTCTACCATTACTTCCGTTGCCGGCTGAGATGTTCCCAACGCAAATGGTGACATTGCCGTATCAATGACATCCACACCTGCCTCTACTGCCTTCAGGTATGTCATAGAAGCTACGCCGGATGTATAGTGTGTATGAAGCTGGATCGGAAGATCTACTGCATCTTTTAATGCTCCGATCAATTCTGTTGCCTTATATGGCACAAGAAGTCCTGCCATATCTTTGATACAGATAGATGTTGCTCCCATGTCTTCGATTCTCTTAGCAATATCTACCCAGTAATCCATTGTATATGCATCGCCCAATGTATAGGACAGAGCAACCTGTGCGTCTGCTTTTTCCTTGTTCGCTGCTGTAACTGCTGTCTGAAGATTACGAAGATCATTAAGACAGTCAAAAATTCGAATAATATCAATTCCGTTTGCAACGGATTTCTGCACAAAATATTCCACTACATCATCTGCATATGGACGGTATCCTAAGATATTCTGTCCACGGAATAACATCTGAAGCTTTGTATTCTTAAATCCATCGCGGAATTTACGAAGTCTCTCCCACGGATCTTCCTTTAAGAAACGAAGAGAGGCATCAAATGTAGCACCGCCCCAGCACTCTACAGAGTGGTATCCTACCTGATCCATTTTCTCGATGATCGGCAGCATCTGCTCCGTTGTCATACGTGTGGCAATCAGAGATTGGTGTGCATCACGCAGGATGGTCTCTGTTATTTTAATTGGTTTTTTCTCTATTTCTGCCATGATTTCTTTCCTCCATAATTTTGTAAAATAAAATTACTCATCTTTTTATACTACTCCGAAGATTGCCATAAAGGTTCCGGCAGCTACTGCTGTTCCGATAACTCCGGCAACGTTAGGTCCCATTGCATGCATCAGCAGGAAGTTGGTAGGATCTGCCTCTGCTCCGACTTTCTGGGACACACGTGCTGCCATAGGAACTGCGGATACTCCGGCAGAACCGATCAGCGGATTTACCTTTCCGTGAGTTGCAATACACATCAATTTACCAAACAATACACCTGCCGCCGTACCTACAGCAAATGCTACGAGTCCGAGAATGACGATCTTGATCGTATCCCAATTAAGGAATGCCTCTGCACTGGTTGTAGCGCCGACAGAAGTTCCAAGAAGGATAACAACGATATACATCAGTGCATTGGATGCAGTGTCCGTAAGTTGTCTTACAACACCGGATTCACGGAAGAGATTTCCAAGCATCAACATACCAACCAATGGCGCTGTTGTTGGAAGGATTACACATACAACGATCGTAACAATGATCGGGAACAGGATTCTCTCAAGCTTGGATACCGGTCTTAACTGCTCCATCTTGATCTTACGCTCTTTTTCGGTTGTCAGAAGCTTCATGATCGGAGGCTGGATAACCGGAACTAAAGCCATGTAAGAATAAGCCGCTACTGCGATCGGTCCCATAAGAGCTGTCTGCTGCAATTTACCGGCAAGGAAGATAGAAGTTGGTCCATCGGCTCCTCCGATAATGGAAACTGCCGCTGCCGCCTTGTCGGAAAATCCCATCGCCATAGCTCCGAGATAAGCTGTAAAAATACCAAATTGTGCCGCTGCACCTAAAAGAAAGCTCTTAGGATTCGCGATCAGAGGTCCGAAGTCTGTCATCGCACCTACGCCAAGGAAGATCAACGACGGAAGGATTGCCCACTCATCCAGTTTAAAGAAATAGTAAAGCAGTCCGCCGGTTCCGTTAGCTGCATCTTCCGCATGCAACATAATATCCGGATAGATATTAACAAGAAGCATACCGAAGGCGATCGGTACCAAAAGCAGAGGCTCGAACCCACGTCGAATTGCTAAATACAGGAAAAAACATGCTACAGCAATCATGATCAAATTGCCCCATGTGAGACTGAAGAATGCTGTCTGCTGCACGAGGTTTCCCAATGTTTTTGTTATATATTCCATTTTTTAACCTCCAGTCGTGTCTGTTCCATCTAAGGAATCAGTTTCACATTAGTTTAATGTAGCTAACACTGCGCCTGCTTCAATTGCATCGCCCACTGCTGCGTCAATGCTTGCAACTGTTCCGTCTTCCGGTGCCACAACTGGAATTTCCATCTTCATTGCTTCGATAATTACAACAGCATCGCCCTTCTTCACGCTCTGTCCAACATTTGCCTCAATCTTAAATACTTTTCCTGCTGCTCCCGCTTTCACTTCCACAGAACCTGCTCCTGCTGCTTTTGCCGGAGCCTTTGGAGCCGGCGCTGCTTTCGGTGCTGCTTTCGGAGCCTTCGGTGCTGCCTTTGGTGCTGCCCCTGCTCCATTTTCCTCTACGGTCACATCATAGACATTGCCATTTACTGTAATTGTATAATTTTTCATTTTGATTCCTCCTATTTTCACTATGAATTCCATTTATTAGACGGACGTCTTCGAATACTTCTTACTACGAATCCATCTGTTGTCGTACCTTCTGCCGCTGCGATCGCCGCTGCGATTACTGCAACAAGCTCTGTGTCATCGGTCATATCCTGTTCTTCGGATACCTCTTCTACAACAGGTTCTTCCACAACCTCTTTTTCCACTTCTTTTGGTTTCTTCTTCAGAGCATTTTCAATTGCCGGGATATATTTAAACAGGGAAATAATAAGGGAAATGAAAATCAATACCATAAATACAGTTCCCATTCCAAGCAATGTATTAAGTCCTGCTTTCTTTAAGATCTCTCCTGTAGAATACTGTGCATCTACCGTCATGCTCTCAAGATTTAAGTTGTCATCAAAGATAAATGTAAGAGATGCATCTCGATCTTTAAACTGCGCCTCTGTTGTTACTTTCAGTTCATCTTCAGAAGCTTCGTACACATAATCTCCATGTCCTACATAAGCACCGCATTCTTCCACGCCTGCTGTCCAGCTCTCCATTGCTCCCAGGAAGCTGTCCGGTGTATATGGAAGCCCTGCCTGCATCAATTGATACTGGATTTCATAATCTGATAGTTCTCCCCACTGCTCCATTGCCGCATCATCAGCAGAAGCACAGTAGCTTACCAGGAATTCTACAGACTGTTCAACAGTTGCTTTGTCATAGTCAAGCTCTGCCTTTGTACTGGCACATCCTGTAAAACACAATATCGCAGTCAGAGTGCAGATTAATAAGCTTAATTTTTTCTTCACTTTGCCTCACCTCTCTAAACTGTTCCGTGTTTTTTCATGGGACGGTCTTCCCTCTTTGTAAATAACATTTCAAATGCTCCGATCACATATTTTCTTGTATCAGCCGGAGCAATGATCGTATCTACATATCCTCTCCTAGCCGCTGCATATGAACTGGATTGCAATTCTTTGTATTCTGTCGCTTTCACCTTTATCACATCTGCATCTGCATCTGCATACATGATCTTCGCTGCAAGTATCGCATCCATCATTCCGATCTCAGAAGTCTCCCATGCATACACCATGTCTGCACCTGTAGATTTACTGTTCATGGCAACGTAAGCACTTCCGAAAGCTTTGCCTGTCACAACATTTACCTTCGGCACTGTTGCGTTAGCAAATGCATACGTCAATTTTGCCGCAGCTTTCGCCAGATGCTTCTCATCATACTCGCTTGCCGCAAAACCAGATACATTTGTCAGGGACAATACCGGAATATTGAAGGCATCACAGAACTCAACAAACTCTGCTGCTTTGTTAGCACCGTCTGCGGATAAGGAACCGTCAAACTGAGTGGCGATCTCTCCTTCTTCATTATATACAACGGAACGATTCGCAACTGCGCCGACTGTCATTCCATTTAATCGGATAAATCCAGTCACCATATCTTGCGCGAAATCTTTCTTTGTCTCAAAGAAAATCTGATCATCTGAAATCTGTGAAAGAGCAATCGCTGCATCCTCAAATGCATCTTCAATCCCTTCACATACTCTGTTAAGATCATCATTACATTCATCATAAGAAGCATCCTCTTCATTATTACAAGGAAGCATACAGATCAATGTGCGGATATCTTCAAGAATTTCGTCTTCTGTCTCCACGCCATCCACAAGACCAACTTCTTTGCTTTGGAATGCTGCACTTGCTGTATCACACTTTTCAATGCGGTTTCCTGCGATAGCATTTGGAGAATTAACAAATAATCTTCCCTTTTCTTCCATAAATGTAAAGTCTGCAAGCGCCGGAATCAAGGAAAGACCGCCGCCGCACATTCCGAAGATCGCTGTGATCTGAGGAATCACACCTGATGCCATAGACTGTTTCAAATATAAGCCTCCGAAAGCTTCCAGTGCATCTGTTGCTTCCTGAAGTCTCAATCCTGCACAATCAATCAGCCCAATTACCGGAGCACCCATCTTCATTGCCATATCATAAATACGTGCAATCTTCTTCGCATGCATCTCGCCAATTGCACCGTTTAATACAGATACATCCTGACTGTATACATACACCAAGTTCCCATCAATCACTCCGTAACCGGTAATTACACCGTCTGCCGGAGTTTCTTTTTCCTGCATGTTGAAATCTGTATTTCTCGCTGTAACAGCACCGCCGATTTCAACAAAGCTTCCTGCATCAAGCATCGCCGCAATTCGTCTGCCTGCTGCATTTTCTGTTTTGTTGCCCATAGTCCAGTCCTCCATTTTTTATTTTAAATTGGGTTAATTACTTCCTTATAAAAGTAAAACCAAATTTTTGCCAATTATATTATATCTTTTTTTATAGCGCTCCGCAATACTTTTCACTCTGTTTTGTCAAATATTTGACGTTCAAATTTTATTCTAAAAAATTTATTAACTTTTTCTTAAGTTCTCATTGTAATAATCAATTCTTTGTGTTATAATTCACAAGGTGAGCTTGTACATATGCATTTCTTTTATCTAATGCTGACAAGTTCCACTAATATTTATTTTCATTTTTAATAATTGGAGGGATAAAAAAATGGAAAAAGCAAAAAAAGGAAGACCATTTGGCTTTTACGTTTGCGCACTCGGATTCACATTTGAGCGTCTCGCATTCTACACAGTAAAATATCTGTTAGCCATTTGGATCGCAACAGAAGTTGCATCAGGCGGATTGGGATTATCCGACGTTGAAGGTGCTGCTATGTCAGGCTCATTCGTAGCATGGACATACATCACACCTATCTTTGGTGGTTACATCGCTGACCACTGGATCAGCCCAAGAATCTGTGTACCATTAGGAATGATCCTTATGGGACTTGGATATGTATGTACATGGAAAGCTGATTCTATGACACTTGTATGGGCAATGATCATTCTTGTATCAATCGGTACTGGTCTGTTCAAAGGTAACTTATCCGGTATCAATGGTCTTCTGTTCCACGATGCTGAGGAACTGGACGAGGCTTTCTCAATTCAGTACTCTTTCGTTAACATCGGATCATTCATCGGTACAACATTTATCGCAATGCTTGCTACAACAGGTCTTTTCGGTATCAAGACAAGCTTCAACACAGTATTCTTAATCTGTGGTATCTTCATGTTCATCGATGCTGCATGGTTCATCCTGAACGGCAAAGCTCTTGGCGATGCTGGTAAGAAACCATTCAAAGTTGACCAGCGTGAATTCGAAGCAGCAGGTAAAAAAGAAGGTACTGATACAAAACTTACATCCGGTGATGTTAAGCGTATCGTTGCAATTATCCTTGTAACTCTGTTCTCCAGTATCTTCTGGATGGTTTGGTACATGGCTTACATGCCAGCTTACTACCGCTTCGGTTGGGGTGATGGTGCTGACTACATGAACCTTGCTAACTGGTACGTTGGAAGCTTCCAGATTCCTACTTCTTGGTTCGACTCTGTAAATGCTTTAGTATGTATCATCTTAGGTCCTGTACTTGCTATGGTTTGGGCTAAAATGGCTAAGAGACCGAAGGGCGACATGAGCATGTTCAAGAAAACAGCTCTTGGTATTATGCTTGTAGGATGTTCTTACATTGTAATGGTTATCGCTGACAAGATCGCAGCTGCTAACGGACAGTGTTCTGTATTCTGGTTAGCACTTGTATGTCTGTTGATGTCAGTTGGTGAGATGGTATTCTCCCCACTTGGTAACTCATTTGTTTCCAAACTTGCTCCAGCTAAAGTACTTGGTCTGTTACTTGGTTTCTGGCCAATCGCAGTATTCCTTGCTCAGAAGATTTACCCAAGCTTATATGCATGGTTAAAGACTCTGGACTTCACAATGGGATACGGTGGATTAGCAGCAGTTATTATCGTTCTTGGTCTTATCCTCTGGGCATTCAGTGGAAAACTTGACGAAATGGAAAAAGCTGAATAATCAACAATTTCATAAAGATTGAAAAAGAGATTGCGCCAGCGGTCTCTTTTTCAAATGACAGATTTTTTAAGACATCATTTTATTTTAAGGAGGTTTTTGATCATGACAGTATCAGAAAGAATTGCAAAGCTTCGCTCTCTTATGGACGAAAAGAACATTGATGCTTACGTTGTTCCTACTGCTGACTTCCATCAGAGCGAATATGTTGGGGAACACTTTAAAGCAAGAAAATTCATCACTGGTTTCAGTGGCTCTTACGGAACTGCTGTCATCTGCAAAGATGATGCAGGTTTATGGACAGACGGAAGATATTTCTTCCAGGCAGAAAATGAAATGGCAGGTACCGGTGTACGCTTAATGAAGATGTTCGTAGGCGACACACCTTCTATCACAGAATATCTGGCAGACAAGATTCCATCCGGCGGAACTGTTGCATTTGACGGACGTGTTCTCTCTATGGGTGAAGGTCAGGAATATGAGGATGCACTTGCTTCCAAAGGAATCAATATCGACTATTCCGAGGATCTCATCGATACAATCTGGGAAGACAGACCGGCTTTATCTGACAAACCGGCATTCTTCTTGGAAGAGAAATATTCCGGTGAAAGTACAGCATCTAAACTGGAGCGTGTGCGTAAAGTAATGACAGAAAAAGGCGCTACCGTACACGCAATTGCTTCTCTTGATGATGTATGCTGGCTCTTGAATGTACGTGGTGATGATATTGATTTCTTCCCACTGCTTCTCTCCTATGCCATTGTAAAAATGGATAGTGTTGAGCTCTATGTCGATGAGAAGAAATTAAATGACCAGATTCTCGGCGAATTCAAAAAGGCAAATGTAAATCTTCACCCATACAACGATATTTACGAAGATATCAAGAAACTGGATGCTTCTGAGACCATCCTGATCGATCCGATGAAGATGAACTACGCTCTTTACAAAAACATTCCTTGCCACATCGTTGAAGCTGCTAATCCGACCATTCTCATGAAGGCTATGAAGAATGAGACGGAGCTTGAAAATATCAAAGCTGCTCATATTAAAGACGGTGTTGCTATTACAAAGTTCATGTACTGGATCAAAAATAACTTCGATAAGGAGACTATTACAGAGTTAAGTTCTATTGAAAAACTTACTTCTCTTCGTGCAGAGCAAGACGGTTATATCCGTGACAGCTTCGAGCCACTGTGTGCTTACAAAGATCACGCAGCCATGATGCACTACTCTCCTTCTGAAGAGACAGATGTAAAATTAGAAAAAGGCGCTTTCTTCTTGAACGATACAGGCGGCGGATACTATGAAGGTTCTACCGATATCACAAGAACATTCGTCCTTGGCTCTGTCGACCAGCAGATGAAGAAATACTTTACTGCTGTTGTACGTGCAATGATGAACCTTTCCCGTGCAAAATTCCTGTATGGATGTTACGGATATAACCTTGACGTCCTTGCAAGAGGACCGATCTGGGATCTTGACCTTGATTTCCAGTGCGGTACAGGACACGGTGTCGGATACCTTGCAAACGTTCACGAACCACCGACAGGTTTCAGATGGTATGTTGTACCAAGCAAGAACGAACATCACAAACTGGAAGAAGGCATGGTTATCACAGATGAGCCTGGTATCTACGAAGATGGGCAGTTCGGTATTCGTATCGAAAATGAATTTATCGTAAGAAAAGGTGTCCAGAATAAATACGGACAGTTCATGCACTTCGAGACAATCACTTTTGCTCCAATCGACTTAGACGGTATTGATCCGGAAGAAATGAGCAAATCCGAAAGAGAATGGCTGAATAACTACCACAAAGATGTATACGAAAAGATCGGACCACATCTCACAGAAGAAGAAAGAGAATGGCTGAAAGAGTATACAAGAGCAATCTAAGATATTGCTTACGAGCCCCGGGGGAAAAGTAAAATGTCCCCCGGGGCTTTTTGCAAGTTTACCCCGGGGGACATAAACATTATTTTTCATTTCTGAACTGGATCGGTGTCATATTATATGCTTTTTTGAACAGTCGGTTAAAATGTTCTACGTTCTGATATCCTACGCTGAGCGCGATATTTTCAACTGTCATATTACTTCCCTTTAACAGTGATTTTGCTTTCTTCATACGAATCTTTTTCACCATTTCTCCGAACGTGATCCCTGATTTTTCTTTGATGTATTTTGATATATACGGTTTTGAGAGATAGAATTTTTCTGCCAGATCTTCTAACGTAATATCAATATAATTTGCCTGAATATAGTTCATGATCTCGACCATTCTGGCATCCTGACAGCTTTTTGAATTGCCGAGCTCTTCTAATTTATTCACCGCAACAATCAGCGCCTCTATGGAAGCTTTGATAATATCAGGATCGATGCCGACTCCCCAGAAGGTTTTTCCTTTGCTTATGATGCCCACGTATGCAACTGCTTTGGAAGATGAGCCTTTCGACTGAGAATGTTCTTCATAGAAAGTAAGTTCATAACTGATATTAAAATATTGTTTGATGGCATTGCTTACAGCGTCAAGACGTCCATTTCCCATTGCAGTAACAACTCTCGTCTCTCCTGCATGATTGATCGTTGCCTCTGCTGTAATACCATCCCCCTGCTTAAAGTGACATTCATCTACATGGAATACCGGTTTCGTATTAATATAATTATCTGAAAAGATCTGATATACCCAATCCGGTGTTAATTCCTTATGTGCCTTATCAGATACATCTTTCACCAGATAACCGACTTCTGCACGCATTGCCTGAGGAAGGTTGATTCCATGACTCTGTTTTAAAATGTAGTTTACACCACCCTTACCGGACTGGCTGTTGATACGGATAACATCAGAGTCATACTGTCTTCCGACATCTTTCGGATCGATTGGAAGATAAGGAACTGTCCATGTATCACACTGCTTCTCATCACGATAAGCCATTCCTTTAGCGATCGCATCCTGATGAGAGCCGGAAAAGGCTGTAAATACAAGGTCTCCGGCATATGGCTGACGTTCATACACATGCATTCTTGTAAGCCGTTCATAAGTCTCTCTGAGTCTTTTCATATTTGAGAAATCAAGTCCCGGATCAACACCGTGAGAATACATATTCATTCCCATCGTAATAATATCAACATTTCCGGTACGCTCTCCGTTTCCGAATAACGTTCCCTCAATACGGTCAGCTCCTGCCAGAACGCCAAGCTCCGCTGTTGCAACGCCGCATCCTCTGTCGTTATGAGGATGAAGACAAAGAATTACATTATCTCTGTATTTCAGGTGTTTATGCACGTATTCCAGCTGGCAGGCAAATACATGAGGCATAGCATTTTCAACGGTTGTCGGAATGTTAATGATTGCCTTGTTCTCTTTCGTCGGCTTCCATACATCCAATACCGCGTTACACACTTCTACTGCATAATCCACCTCTGTGCCCGGAAAGCTCTCCGGACTGTACTGGAAAGTAAAATTACCATCTGTCTCAGATGCCAGCTTTAACAGCAGCTCAGCACCATCAATAGCAATCTTTTTGATCTCTTCTTTACTCTTTTTAAATACCTGTTCCCGCTGTGCTACCGAAGTGGAGTTATAAAGATGAATCACCGCATGAGGCGCTCCCTTAACTGCTTCAAACGTCTTCTTAATAATATGTTCTCTTGCCTGTGTAAGCACCTGTACGGTCACATCATCCGGAATCATATTTTTTTCGATCAATGTTCTCATAAACTGATATTCTGTCTCAGAAGCCGCAGGAAATCCAACTTCTATCTCCTTAAATCCTACATCCACCAGCATCTGGAAAAATTCTAATTTTTCTTCTAGACTCATAGGCTCGATCAACGCCTGATTTCCATCTCGCAAATCTACGCTGCACCAGATTGGTGGTTTTTCAATTGCGTCTTTCTTTGCCCAGTCGTAAGTAACTTCCGGCGGCATAAAATAGGTTTTCTCATACTTCTGATAATTTTTCATGTCTCTTTACTTCCTCTCTATCACACATTTCAGTGCTTATTATGTTGAATAATAATTATCAACTTTGTTGTCTATTTTTAATACTCCCTTATCCTATCATATGCTTAAGGAAAAAGAAAGTGACATTTTTAATCATTTTAGTTGATATATTTTAACATTTCACATATTATCTTTCGGCTTCCAGAGAACGTTTCTTAGTAATCGTTACCGTCTCCTCATAGCAGGCAAAAATCTGTTCCACCGTCTTTGCCTCCGGTTTCGGTGTAATGATGCTTACAAGCGGAACAACTACAAGCCCTGCGATCATTGCCACCGCTCCTGCATTGATCGGAGAGGCAATGTAATGAAGAAACAGGTTAGAAACGGTAATACCTACACCTGTGATAAAGCTTGCCCATACAGCAGCCCTTGTCACACGTTTCCAATATAATCCATACAAGAACGGCGCCAAAAATGCTCCTGCCAGCGCTCCCCATGAAATTCCCATAAGCTGCGCAATAAAGGTAGATGGATCTAATGCAATCCATACGGATAATCCGATAAAAAACACGACTAAAAACTGCATCCAGCGTATTTGTTTCTTTTCACTCATATTTTTCATAACATTGTCTTTTAAAAAATCCAGTGTCAGCGTCGAACTGGAAGTTAGCACTAAAGATGCAAGTGTAGACATAGAGGCTGATAATACAAGCACAACTACGATTCCGATCAAAAGATCCGGAAGAGACGACAGCATATGCGGAACAATGCTGTCAAACACCACACTTCCCGTCTCATCATAGATTTCACTACTGTCAAAGAGACGTCCGAATCCTCCGAGAAAATAGCTTCCTCCTGCCACAACACAGGCAAATAATGTAGAAATCACGGTTCCTGTATTAATGGATTTTTCATCCTTGATCGCATAAAATTTCCCGATCATCTGAGGCAGTCCCCACGTTCCGAGAGACGTCAGTATGATAACACCTAACAGATTCCATGGGTCCGGTCCAAAGAAGGAAGTAAATGCTCCCGGCTGCCCCATAGTAACCGGAAGATCACTTGGAATCTCCGCCATCTTTCTGATCGCCTCCAGAAAACCGCCCTGACCGCTTAACACTGCAGCGATCACCGCTACAATTCCGATCAGCATAATAATTCCCTGAATAAAATCGTTAATGGCTGTCGCCATGTATCCGCCCAAAATTACATAGATTCCAGTGAACACTGCCATTCCCGCAACACAATAAGCGTAAGGAATATGAAATGCCATTTCAAACAATCTGGACAGACCATTATAGATGGATGCCGTATACGGAACCAAAAAAACAAACACAATTGCCGACGCCATGATCTTTAATGCTTTGCTCCCATACCGTTCACCAAAAAAATCAGGCATCGTTTTACTTCCCAGATGCTGTGTCATAACCTTCGTTCGTCTTCCTAACACTACCCACGCCATTAAGCTTCCGATCACAGCATTACCGATTCCGATCCACGTACTTGCAATACCGTATTTCCAGCCAAATTGACCTGCATATCCTACAAATACAACTGCGGAAAAATAAGAGGTTCCATATGCAAATGCTGTAAGCCACGGTCCAACTGACCGCCCGCCAAGTACAAATCCATCTACACTGGCTGTATGCTTTCTGGAATAGAGTCCTACTCCTACCATGACTGCAAAAAATACGATTAGCAACGTTAATTTGATTCCCATACTGTAACCCTTCCTTCTCAAACTTCCTTATATCCATCTTATCACATTGCTTTAAAGCGTTACGCTTTAAAGTAATAAAGTTTACTGTCCTAGAATAGCATAATATTCCTATTGCTGTCAACTGCATTCTTATACAACCGAATAAAACCGCAAAAAAAGAGCAGATAAATTATCCACTCTTATTTTTCAGACACTATATTTTATTTCATCTGCTCAACACGTTCCTGAACGGTTCTCTGGAAATTCTCCACTCTTCGGTTGTATGTTCCATCCATATATTTAGAATGAAGCATAAAATCTGCCGTTGCAAGATTATTTGCAATCGGGATATCATAGACAACAGCGATACGAAGCAATGCCTTCACGTCCGGATCATGCGGCTGGGCCTCCAGCGGGTCCCATAAAAAGATCATAAAATCAATCTGACCTTCTACGATTTTTGCACCGATCTGCTGATCTCCGCCTAATGGACCGCTGTTATATCCCTTCACCGGAAGTCCTGTCTTCTCAGCGATCAGTCTTGCTGTTGTACCGGTTCCGCACAAGAAATGTCCCTTTAAAATTTCTTTATTTTTATCGCACCATTCTACCAGCTCTTTCTTCTTGCCGTCATGAGCGACCAATGCAATATGCTTCGTCTTTCCGATTTCAAATGTTACATACTTATCATTCATTTCCTACTCCTCCCCTTCTGCTTCATAATATTTCATCAATGCCTGTGTGCCAAGCTCCCCATATCCTTCTGCTTCCAGTTCTTCATAGTTCGAAAGGACAAGACTTAACACTTCCAGGAAAAGATCACTCCGATTAGCCTCTGTCAAAGCAATCTTCATATCTTTAATAAAATGCTTGATAAAAAATCCGGGCTCGTAATTTTTTTCCAGAATTTTAGGTGCAAAGAGATCTAACTGCTTGCTTCCTGCCGCTCCTGTTGCTACTGATTTGATCACAGTAGGAAGATCAAGCCCTTTTGCTTTCGCATAAGTGAGCGCTTCACACACGCCGGACAATGTCCCTGCGATCATGATCTGATTCGCCATCTTTGCGTGCTGCCCGCAGCCTGCACCTCCCTGATAATTGAGGTTGGTTCCCATTGCTTCAAATAATGGAATACATGCTTCGTAGTCTTCTTTGTCTCCTCCGACTAAGATTGACAGTGTTCCCGCCTTTGCTCCTGTATCGCCTCCTGTCACCGGAGCATCCAGTACATGAAAGCCTCGTTTCTTACCCTCTGCATAGATCTTCTCTGACAGCATCGGACTTGTTGTTGTCATATCAATAAGGTAAGCTCCTGATTTGGCACTGTCCAATATATTTCCTTCTTCAAAATATACTTCTTCTACATCTGCCGGGAAACCTACGATCGTGATCACTGCGTCACAATCTGACACACATTCCTTGATGGTGCTGTGGAATACAGCTCCCTCGCTGATCACATCCTCTACTTTCGCTTTTGTTCTCGCGAAAATATGAAGCTCAAATCCAGCCTTCATCAGATTTCGCACCATGGATTTCCCCATAATGCCAACGCCGATAAACCCAATCTTCTTCATCTGTCTACTCTCCTCTTTTTTCTACTACTTCACCCTGTCTCTTATAAATGCTTCCTGCCGGAACATAGCCTCTTACGCTGGACAACGGGTAAATATTCGTATGTCTTCCGACAACACTTCCCGGATTCAGAACAGTTCCGCATCCTACTTCAACTTCATCTCCGAGCATTGCTCCGAATTTCTTTCTTCCGGTCTCGATTCCACCTTCCGGTGTCTTTACAACGACCAGCTTTTTATCAGATTTTACATTTGAAGTAATAGAGCCCGCTCCCATATGCGCTTTATATCCAAGCACAGAATCGCCCACATAATTATAATGAGGAACCTGTACTTTATTGAACAGAATTACGTTCTTAAGCTCTGTAGAATTACCGACTACCGCTCCCTCTCCTACGATGGCATTGCCGCGGATAAATGCACAGTGTCTTACTTCTGCATCCTTACCGATGATCGCAGGACCATGAATGTAAGCAGATGGAAATACGTTTGCTGACTTGGCAATCCACACATTCTCTTCCACCTGATCATACTCCTCTTTGGAAAGTGTCTTTCCAAGCTCCACAATAAAATCTCCGATTTTCGGAAGCACTTCCCACGGGTAAGTTACATCATCAAAAATGTCTTTCGCAATTGTTTCATTTAAATCATATAATTCATTTACTGTCAATTCTCTCATTGTTGTCTCCTGTCTTTCTTCTATCCTCAAGTTACTATGTAAAGAATAGCACTTTTCCGGTTATTAGGCAATTATTTCTTCTTGTAGAACTTTGCCGAGCGGTCATAGCACGCCCGAAGCTGTCCTTGATTGTTAAGTCCCTTTACCCCCATTGTACGGCTCACGATAAAGTGATCCAGCTTCTGCATGTACTCTTCCGGCGTAATATCACCATCTGCCACATAAGTAAGCCCCTTCTCCCAGCTTGCTGTTAATTCTGGATTTAAAAGCGAACGAATAGAGTGTTCCACTACATCATAGATCATTTCTCCAAGCAGCGTCGGCGTCACGATCTGTGTCTTTTTATTTAAGGATAAATACTTAATGTGAAATAATTTCTTTAAAATTTCTCCTCTTGTGGCGCTGGTTCCGATACCGCTTCCTTTGATCTGTGCCCGCAAATCCTCATCCTCGATCAACTGTCCCGCATTTTCCATAGCAAGAATCAATGAACCGGAATTATAACGTTTCGGCGGAGAGGTTTTTCCTTCTTTGATCTCAAATGCCGAAACCGGAAGCACCATTCCTTTTTTCAGTGCATTTACCCTCTCGAACATCTTCTGGTCTGCTGATTTTTCCTGACTCTGGTTCTCCTCATTTACCACCTTAAGATATCCTGCTTCAGCCAGCACCTTAAAATTAGAGAAAAATGATTCTTCTTTTACTTTTGTTGTGATTGACACCTTCTGGTACACCGCCGCAGGGTAAAAGATACTCAAGAAACGCTTCACGATCACATCGTACACCTTCGCTGATAGCGCAGAAACGCTTTTTAACGCTCCGATTCCCTGTCCGGTAGGAATAATCGCATAGTGATCGGTAATCTGCTTATCATTGACATATCTCGTCTTTGCTAACCCTTTATGGCTTCCAAAAGAAACAATCTCCTGAAGATAAGAAACAGCCGGCTCATATTTCATCAAACCATTTAAGTTTTTATGAATCTCCTTTGCAACCGCTGTAGACAGCACTCTGGCATCGGTTCTCGGATAGGTGACAAGCTTCTTCTCATACAGTTCCTGTACAATGCGAAGCGTCTCATCGGGACTGATCTTAAAACGTTTGGAACATTCATTTTGAAGCTCCGCTAAGTTAAATAAAAGAGGCGGATTTTTTTTCTCTTTCTTCTTCTCTATGGCTGTGATCTGACAGGTAACCGGTGAAGGAGCTTCCAGATAAGCAACCAGCTCTTCCGCCTTCTCCTTCTCTTTAAAGCCATTTTCTTTATAGAGATCAAAGGACTCAAAATATCTGGAGCCTTCCACCGCTTTCCATTCACCTTCAAAGCTTTCCTCTGCTTCTCCGATCGTACTTAGCACGCGGTAAAATGGTGTTTCGACAAATTCGCGAATTTCCCGTTCTCTACGCACTACCATGCCAAGCACACAAGTCATCACACGGCCGACGGAAATAACGGAATATTTCGTATGAAGATAATTGGAAATACTGTTTCCGTATTTCAGCGTCAATAGGCGGGAAAAATTGATTCCCATAAGGTAGTCCTCTTTTGCTCTTAAGTACGCCGAAGCTGACAGATTGTCATACTCCTTCAAATCCTTTGCCTCACGAATCCCTCGCACGATCTCTTCTTCCGTCTGAGAGTCGATCCACACCCGTCGTCTTTCTTTTCCATATACGCCGGCCTGCTGTTCTACGAGGCGGTAAATATACTCTCCTTCCCGCCCGGAGTCTGTACACACATAGATTGTGTCAACATCGGGACGATTCAGAAGCCCTGCCACAATTTTAAATTGTTTGGCAACCGCCGGAATGACTTCGTACTTAAACTGCTCAGGAATAAAAGGCAGAGTCTCAAGACTCCACCTCTTAAGTGACGGATCATATTCTTCCGGATAACTCATCGTTACAAGATGCCCCACACACCAAGTAACGACTGCTTCCTCCGATTCCAGATAGCCGTCTTTTCTATTTAGCTTCAATTTCAACGCCTTTGCAAATTCTTGTGCTACGCTTGGTTTCTCTGCAATATATAATGATTTCCCCATGAAATGCTCTTCTACTCCTCTTATATCTATTTTGTATTATCTCTTAAATAGATCTTTTATCTTTTCCATGAATCCCGTCTTCTTTGGCTCTGCCGGTTTTCTGGAATTTTGAAGGGCTTCTTCCATAAATACTGCCTGTGAATCTACAAATGGTTCTGTCTGTTCTCGCTTCTGATACGTTCCGTCACGCTGAAGCACCCTCGCTTTGATATTATCACTTAACATCACTTTCAGATAATGATTGATCTGTCTCTTGACATCCTCGTCCAAAATCGGACAGGCAACTTCAACACGCTTCTCCGTATTTCTTGTCATCATATCCGCAGAACCAATATATATCTTCTGTCTGCTTCCTGTACCAAAGCTGAAAATGCGCGGATGCTCTAAAAAGCGCCCCACCACACTGGTCACACACAGGTTCTCTGTATAACCCTTCACTCCCGGAAGTATACAGCAGATTCCACGGATAATCAAGTCAATCTTTACTCCGGCTCTGGAAGCTTGCGCGACTTTTTCGATAAAATCTACATCTGTAAGGGAATTCATTTTCATGACGATTCTTCCCTCTCTCCCCCTTGCAATCTCTTCATCCATAAGTGAAAGCACCTTTTGTTTCAGACTCGTAGGAGATACGATTAAGTGCTGATATTCCCCGTCAAGATTACTGATGGACATATTTTTGAAAAATTCCATTGCGTCCTTACCAATCTCCCGATTCGCTGTCATAAGCGAAAGATCTGTATACATCGCCGCAGTCTTTTCATTATAATTTCCGGTACCCACTTGTGTGATATACTGAATTTCTCCACGATTCCGGTAGGTGATAAGACAGAGCTTTGAATGGACCTTATAATTGTCAAACCCATAGATCACGCGGCAACCGGCTTCCTCCAGTCGTTCTGACCAGTCAATATTATTCTGTTCATCAAATCTTGCCCGAAGTTCAATGAGAACCGTAACCTCTTTCCCATTTTCCGCAGCTGCACAGAGATATTCTACAAGCCTTGCTTTCTTTGCAAGACGGTAGATGGTAATCTTAATCGTCATCACATTGGGATCTGTGGACGCCTCTTTGATGAGCTTCAAAAAAGGATTCATACTCTCATATGGATAAAAGAGCAACAGGTCTTTCCGGCGGATCTGCTTCGTAATACTTCCTTCCTGTATCCGCGCTGATTCCTGCGGAGAAAACGGCGGATAAGTCAGCGCCTTCTTCATCGGCTCCGGAAGATTGCCGCTCATTGCAAACGCATAAGAAAGCTTCATCGGCATTTTCGTACGAAAAATCTGTGTCGGTTTAATATTGAATTTCTCACAGAAATATTTTTCAACTTCCGGGCTCAGCTTTTCTGCCACTTCCAAACGTACCACAGCCATCCGGCGTCGTTTGTGCAGCGTCTTCTGCATTAAATTTCGAAAATCATCTGTAATCTCCAAAGACTCGTCATCCGGCGAAATATCCGCATTTCTTGTGACACAGATATAATTTGCATCTGACACATGATAATTCTCAAACACAAGGCTTAAATACTCCATGATCACCTTTTCCATTCGGATATATCGGATGTCATGCCCCGGCAGATACAGTACCTCTGATATAAACTGGGGAACAGGAATGATTCCCATCCTTGTTTTTTCTTTCTCCCTGTCTTTCTCCCGCAAATTAGCAGTCACATAAATCTCTTTATTCAATAAATGAGGAAAGGGATGGTTTGCATCCACGATCTGCGGAGACAAGATTGGCAGAACCTGCTCCTTGAAATATTTCTTTACATACTTTCTTTCAGACTGCTCAAGCTCCTTGAAATCCAACCCGCACACGCCATAAGGATGAAGCTGTCTCTTTATCTCTCCGTATGTCTTATCTCGTTCCTTATATAGCGGCGCTACCGCTTCATAGATCTTCTCAAGCTGTTCATCCGGCGTCATACCGGATCTGGCATCCTTCGCCTGCGCATCTGTCTGTGCCATGTCAAAAAGACTTCCCACACGGATCATAAAGAACTCGTCCAGATTACTGGTAAAGATTGCTACGAACTTCATTCTCTCCAACAGAGGAACCGTTACATCTCTCGCCTCTTCCAATACTCTCTGGTTAAACTTCAGCCACGAAAGCTCTCTGTTCTGTGTGTAATTCAAAAGATTTCTGTCCTTACTCATATAATTACTCGTCATTCCTTCCTGCAAAATGCCAAATACTACAGTCCAAATTCTTCAAATAATTTTATCATATACATTTCACACTTCCAAGGTATTCTTATTTAAAAATATGTTAAAGATGTGTAAAAGGAGCCGAACTTTTCGACTCCTTTGCTCACTTATTCTTTATTTTGCTTCAATATATCCTTTTGCTGTCAGCGCCTCTGCACAGAGCACTGCTCCGCCTGCTGCGCCACGCACAGTGTTGTGGGAAAGTCCGACAAACTTAAAGTCAAACATAGTGTCTTCTCTCAGACGCCCGATAGATACACCCATGCCATTTTCATAATCTACATCCAATGTAACCTGTGGACGGTTATCTTCTTCTAAATACTGGATAAACTGCTTTGGTGCGCTTGGAAGTTCTGCTTCCTGAGGGAAGCCTTTGAAGTTCACCAGCTTCTCGATCAACTGCTCTTTCGTTGGTTTCTTCTCGAAATTGATAAATACAGCTGCTGTATGTCCGTTTAATACCGGTACACGGATGCACTGGCAAGTAATCTTCGGAAGCTCTGCTTTCACGATCTCACCGTTTTCAACTTTACCAAGTACACGAAGCGGCTCCTGTTCACTCTTTTCTTCCTCACCACCAATATACGGAATAATATTCTCAACCATCTCCGGCCAGTCTTTGAATGTCTTACCGGCTCCGGAAATTGCCTGATAAGTCGTTGCAACAACTTCTTTTGGACCGAATTCTTTCCATGCTGCAAGACATGGTGCATAGCTCTGAATTGAACAGTTTGGTTTTACTGCAATAAATCCTCTTGTTGTGCCAAGACGCTTCTTCTGGTCAGCGATCACTTCAAAATGCTGGGAGTTAATCTCCGGAACTACCATCGGAACATCCGGTGTCCAGCGGTGTGCACTGTTGTTAGATACAACCGGTGTCTCTGTCTTTGCATATGCCTCTTCAATCGCACGGATCTCATCCTTTGTCATGTCAACCGCACTGAACACAAAATCAACAGTAGCTGCAACTTCTTCCACTTCATTTACGTTGTGTACGATCAGTTTTTTTACTCCTTCCGGCATTGGTGTCGTCATTTTCCAACGTCCGCCCACTGCCTCTTCATAGGTTTTTCCTGCGGATCTTGGACTTGCCGCAACTGTCACCACTTCAAACCACGGATGATTGTCAAGCAGAGAAATAAAACGCTGTCCAACCATTCCTGTCGCTCCTAAAATACCAACTCTTAATTTCTTCTCCATCTTTCTCTCCTCCTAATAATTCTTCATATATTCCTCATAAATGTTGATGGCCTTCTCCATTGCTTCCCGTCCCGGAGCTCCAATCGTTGTACGCTTATTTACACAAGTTTCCAGACTGATTGCTTCATAAACATCCTCTTCAAACACCGGGCATATCTTCTTATATTCTTCTAAGGTAAGTTCATCAAGCGGAATCTTCTTCTCAATACAGGTCAAAACAAGCTGACCTACTATCCCATGTGCATCTCGGAACGGAACCCCATGATTTACCAGATAATCCGCTGCATCTGTGGCATTGGTAAATCCGTGTTTCGCACTTTCTTCCATGCGTTCTTTGTGAAACTCCATCGTCTTTAACATTCCGGTAAACAGGGCAAGGCAGCCTTTCGCTGTGTCAATCGCATCAAATGCCCACTCCTTATCCTCCTGCATATCCTTGTTATATGCAAGCGGAATTCCCTTCATTGTAGCCAATAATGAATTTAAAGCGCCGTATACTCTTCCGGTCTTTCCTCTTACAAGCTCTGCAATATCCGGGTTCTTCTTCTGCGGCATAATACTGCTTCCGGTACTGTATGCGTCATCAATCTCTACGAATTTATATTCATTGGTGTTCCAGATAATAATTTCTTCTGAAAATCTGCTCAGATGCATCATGATCATAGATAATGCCGATAATAATTCCAACAGATAATCACGATCTGACACACCATCCATGCTGTTTAATGTAGGTCCGTCAAATCCCAGAAGCACCGCTGTATATTCACGGTCCAGAGGGTAAGTTGTCCCGGCCAATGCACCGGAGCCCAGCGGACAGGTATTCATTCTGTGATAAAGATCACGAAGCCGCTCATGGTCTCTCTTAAACATCTCAAAATATGCGCCCATATGGTGAGCAAGCGTAATCGGCTGCGCCTTCTGAAGATGCGTAAATCCGGGCATATAAGTATCTACATGTTCTTTCATGATACTAAGAAGCGCCTGTAATAATTCTTCCACAAGCCCATCCAGTGCCTCTACCTCATCCCTTGTATAAAGTTTCATGTCTAATGCAACCTGATCATTTCGACTTCTTCCGGTGTGAAGCTTCTTTCCCGCTTCTCCGATCCGGTCGATCAACGTCGCCTCTACAAAGCTGTGGATATCTTCGTATTGATCTGTAATCTCCAGCGTTCCTGCTTCTACATCAGACAAAATTCCCTGAAGACCTTCCATGATCTTCTCCGTCTCTTCTTCTGTCAGGATTCCCTGCCTTCCAAGCATCATTACATGAGCGATACTCCCTTTAATATCTTGTGCGTAAAATCTTTTATCAAAAGAAATAGATGCGTTAAACTGATACACCAGCTTATCCGTCTCTTTTGTAAACCGTCCGCCCCACAATTGTGCCATCTATCTTCACCCTTTCATAATTTAATGTGGTAAAACATAATATGTATTCGATTGTACCACATTTTTGCATAAAATCAAATGAAAATGTATTATTTTGCAGTTTTTTTGGAAAATTCACATCCACAGTAGTCCTGTCGATACAATCCGTATTGCTTCGAAAGCTCAATGGAACGCTTATATCCATTCTTTTTCTTAAAATCCGACAGCAGATAGGATACCCCGTACTCTTCCGCAAGCTTTACACCAATCTCATTTAACTTCTCAGCATTTTTCAAAGGGCTGATGCTAAGTGTCGTCGTAAAATAATCAAAACCTGCCTGTGCCGCAATTCTTGCGGTTTCACGCAGTCTGAGCTCATAACATCCAAAACAGCGCACGCCGCCTTCCTTCACTTCTTCAAGCCCTTTTGCCATTTCATAGAACTTTTCCTTATCATAAGGACCTGCCATGAATGAAATCGGATATTTCACATTCATCTCATCGATCAACTTCTGCTGTTCCCAGATTCTCTTCGTATATTCACTCTCCGGGAAAATATTCGGATTGTAATATAATACCGTAATCTCAAAATAATTGCTAAGATATTCCAGCACATAACTGCTGCATGGAGCACAACAGCTATGGAGAAGGAGCTTAGGCACCCGCCCGTCATCGGATAGTTTCTGAACTAATTTATCAAGTTCTTTTTGATAATTCATCGATGATACACCTCCTTTATCACCTTTTGATTCTTCTGAAATTATAAACGTTCTGACACATTCTGACAAGCCCATGCCCTGCACTTATTTCTTATATTTACATAAACTAACTATATATTCTTCTTGTGGAGGCTATTATGGAGCAGGTACTGGAATTAAAAAATATCTACTACGCTTACCATACATTAGAGGGCGAAACACCCGCGCTCACAGATATTTCTTTTACGATGAATAGAGGTGATTTTATAGCGATCGTTGGTCCATCAGGCTGCGGCAAATCAACGCTGTTATCTCTGATCTCCGGTCTTATAAAGCCGGAACAGGGGTTTATCAAAATCAACGGAAAGCACCTGAGAGAAAGTACAACTAATGTAGGCTATATGTTGCAGCACGATGAGTTATTTGAATGGCGCACCATTTATCACAATGTACTCCTCGGACTGGAAGTCCAGCATATGCTCACTGCACAGACACGTTCCAGAGCACATGATCTTCTTGACCAGTACGGGCTCAGTCGATTCGAGACTTCTCACCCTTCGGAATTATCCGGCGGTATGCGCCAACGCGCTGCACTCGTACGCACGCTTGTAATGGAACCCGATCTTCTCCTTCTCGACGAACCATTTTCGGCATTGGATTATCAAACCAGACTTACTGCCGGAGATGATATCGGACAGATTCTGCGACATGAGAAAAAGTCTGCTATTTTGGTAACGCATGATCTCTCCGAAGCGATTTCACTTGCCGACCGCGTCATTGTTCTGTCGAAACGTCCTGCCACAATAAAACAAACGATTCCTCTAATCTTTGACATAGAAAAGGATACGCCGCTGAACCGCAGAAATGCGCCGGAATTTAAAACCTATTTTAATCTGATATGGAAGGAGTTAAACCGCAATGAATGAAATTTCTAAAGGTCAACAGCTTTATCTGAAAAGTCATCGAAAACACAAACGCATCGTACGAATTTCCCGTATTCTGATTTTGTTCAGTTTTCTCTTTCTCTGGGAATTTACTGCAAATACAGGACTGATCGACTCCTTCATTTTCAGCAGTCCGTCCAAAATTGCACTCTGCTTCTGTCATATGGCATCCGACCAGAGTATTTTCAGCCATATTGGTATTACACTCTATGAGACAATTGTAAGCTTCCTTCTCGTCACTCTTTTTAGTGTTCTGACGGCTGTTATTCTCTGGTTCAGCGTCAAGCTGTCGGAAATTCTGGACCCTTATCTGGTCGTTTTAAACAGCTTGCCAAAATCGGCATTGGCTCCGCTTCTTATTGTATGGCTGGGTGCCGATAAAACCACCATCATTGTAGCCGGTATGTCCGTCGCGATCTTCGGAAGTATCCTGAACCTTTACACGAATTTTACTACCGTAGACCCCGGCAAGATCAAATTGATCTATACGATGAGAGGCAGCCGGTTTCAAGCGCTTACAAAGGTCGTACTCCCAAGCTCTCTGCCTGCTATTATAAGCAATATGAAGGTAAATATAGGACTTTGTCTTGTAGGAGTTATCATCGGTGAATTTTTAGCCGCGAAAAACGGGCTTGGGTATCTGATCATCTATTCCTCTCAGGTCTTTAAAATGGATTGGTTATTAATGTCCATTGTTCTTCTCTGTATTATGGCAATGGGATTATATGCTGTGATCAATGTACTTGAAAAATGGTGCGAGAAAAGATTTTAAATGCTCTGCGCAAGTTGTATGACACAGAGACGGGAGATGCATCCGCACCTCCTGACTACATAGCACATGTTCAAAGGATCTATGAATTTCAATATTAATTTCTCAGGAAAAAAATGCTTGCAAATCTTTTGAAATGCGATATAATATTAGTTGTGACTGACATAACGTTAGTTTCTATATCTGCTGGAATAGCTCAGTCGGTAGAGCACTTCACTCGTAATGAAGGGGTCGTCGGTTCAAGTCCGATTTCCAGCTTTTCAAAAAATAGCGTAAAAAAGGGACTTCCCAGTATTTGGGATAGTCCCTTTTGTTGTCACAGATATTTTTATTTTTATATTAGGCTAACTTTAGGCTAACTTTTTCGTTTTATGATTTCTGACTTTCTGCCATATGAACCATCAACTGCTGATATGGAATCGAGATGTGATGTTCATCCAGCTGCTCTTTGATTTCTTCTAATATACGCCATTTAGCCGACCAGAAATCTTCATTCTTTGTCCAAGCACGCGCTCCCAATACAACGGAGCTTTCACCAAGCGCATCCACAAACACGTTGATATCTTCATCCTGCAAAACAGCCTCATCATTTTTCAGAATCGTTTCAATCACTGCTTTTGCCTCTTTAATACTTGCTTCATAAGCGATATCTACCTTCAGATCCAGACGTCTCTCATCCTTTGCAGTTGCATTTGTCAAACTATTATTCGTAAGTATTCCGTTTGGAATTACAATAGTCTTATTGTCGATGGTGCTTAATTTTGTATAGAAGATCTGAATCTCTTTCACTGTTCCCTCGTTTTTGTTTGTATCCTCTATAATATAATCTCCCACTTCAAAAGGCTTCAAAAGCAGGATCAGCACACCTCCGGCAAAGTTCGACAGACTTCCCTGTAATGCAAGACCGATTGCCACACCTCCGGATGCGATCAATGCCGCCACAGAAGCTGCATCTACCCCGAATTTCGTCGCAATGGAGAATAGCAGGATAAAGTACAGAACTACTTTAAGAACGGAATCTACAAACTGCCGCACTCCTACATCCGCATTGGAACGTTCCATCGAATGTCTTACAATCTTTCTGATCCATTTAATAACAGCTCTTCCTACTAAGAAAAATAAAATTGCAAATAATACTTTAACTCCAAACCCAATGATATTAGGTATATTTTCCTGTAAATAAGCAGTAAATTGATTCATTTCTTCTACTGCATTTTTCGTTGTCTCCACCACTTCTTCTGCTGCTGTTGTTTCATTCATCTAGCTGTTCTCCTCTCTTTTTATGGTAGTGTCAAAAACTACCCATTTTTTTATTTTAAAATTTCTTTTAAAACCTTGA